>Ga0334901_1002576_pt1 | contig 15185 bp, 13 predicted proteins | sample GraSluR3_MG_3_FD_207216 | JGI IMG/M metagenome (GOLD analysis project Ga0334901, IMG submission 207216) | Sludge microbial communities from methane-producing bioreactor in Wageningen University, Netherlands - Granular Sludge_15_08-R3 | ecosystem: Engineered > Bioreactor > Anaerobic >...
ATAATATCTCTGTTTCTATGAGCTTTAATATGGTCGCTGGATATATGCCTAACGCCCCTCCACCATCTATCGAAAGGACTCTGAATGTTTTTGACATATTCCTTTTCCTTTTATTAATATGAGTATATTACCCATTAATCAAAAATTAAAGGATAAATATTTATTCATTTTTCCCCGGTTCAATTAACTTTAAATCGTATAAACTCATTCTTTAATTTCCACGATACGAATTATATCTACCATCTACCTCCCATCCTTCTCTCCTGATTTTGTAATGTGGGTATGAGGCTAACCCTATGTTTCTTTATCTGAAACAACATGTAATGGTTAGTTTATAGATCTTCAGAAATGTACACTTATAGAAGAATTTTTTGTGTACCCAAAGATTATTACAATTCCTTTAGATTCGTGACTTTTTAATCTTCTTCTAACAAGGAGGTATTTCCAAAGTATTTTCCAAGCGTTACCCCATCATCAGTGACCCAATAATCATTTCCATTCAAGCTTGAACCTCCTACAAAACCTGCAGCTGCAGATGGACTGGTGAATCTAATGTCCTTCGTCAGAACAAACGAACTATCGATAGAATCAGAAAACTTTGCCCGTAATCTATTAACCTGCTTTGGAGCACTTTTTGTAATTACCTCTGCTAGATGGCTTCCTCTAAGCACTACAATCCCATCATCCGTAAGTCTCGCCAAAGCTGAGGCCTTCTTCCCTTTGGAATGAAAAATTTGATCTTCAATAGTACTTTCGGATATCCCACCAGCCACTAATTCAAAAACTTTTCGACCGAGCGCTCTCACAACCAACCGGATGAAGTCGATGAAATCTTCCATTTCATCTTCTTTCTCTTCCGGAAGGCTTCCTTTATGTGGAGACCCTCCATTTGTGACCTTAAAGCGATTAGCGTCCAATGCAATTTCATGGAGACGGTATTCTAGGTAGTTTAGTTCTGTGGCACCAAGCGAATTATCAACGGTAGTGAAAATGATACTCTCAGTCCAATAATCTATACTTTTATGAGGTTCAAGTATCCGATGCAGCACACCCCTTTCGTTTTTCCTGACATCCGCTTGCCCAATATAAACAGCTTCTTCATCTCTCTCAGTAGTACCAAGAAGTAGGTACACCCCACTTCGATTTAAATTGTCTATCTGTTTGCCGACATCAATGAGCGTACGAGGAACTATGTAAACCACACCAATCCAGTTCTTGATGGTACATTTAGAGATGCCATCTTTGATGTATAGGTTAATGTTCTTTCCTCTGGCCATTTATTGCTTCTACCTTGTTTTATGCTTCAAGCATAACCGATGACTACTCAGTTGAATACCCTAAATTTTTTAATAATTTCTTTGGGGGAACCCCATAAGTTGACCCACTCTCTTGAATGAAGGAATGAGGGTTTTAATACTTAGATAGCTTGATTACGAGGATACTCTCCAGAGTTGTGAGCTTTTCATAAGCGGCAGTTGTGTGTTTTCATATTTCCTTCATGAAGGTACACGCATAATAAATTTCAAATAACTGATAACCATATTAAGCGTACATTCATGTTGATCAAATTTACATCTTTATGAAAATTTAAATTGCGGGTATGTTAAAGATATGAATCAAGTACTTAAGCCAATAGTCTTGTATTCTTTGATACAACTATTTATTCTATTGTTATTATTCATTCTCATTAAATGCATTAGGAATAAAAATTTAAAAAGCACTGATAAAACAAATGCTTACATCGTTGCCTATTATCAAACGGGATTCAATCTTCTCACTATCATTAAATATTTTGCACTGCTCCAATATCGGCCTGAAAAGATCACCCCTTTTCTATTTGATCACATAGCCATCACAAGTATTTCAATTATTCTGGCAATTAGCTCTTTATTTCTGAAAAGTAGAAGATTGGCCCAAATTATTGTTATGTTCGGTCATGTCATTTCCCTGACACTATATCAGCTTTACTTTTTCAAAGGCCCCACCAACCTGCTATGGTGTTGTATTCTTTGTATCTTCTCGTTTGGCATTTCTTTGGTGTGGAGGTTGTTTTATTTGTATGATGGGATATTCGAATTGAAAGTAGAAGACAGAGTTGACTACATCTCTCAATGGAATGCATTAACTAAAGAACTCTTTTCGTATGCCATAAATGTCTTGATTGCTATTGCAGCTACCTTAGGAGTTGCCCTCACAATTTTATACAATGGTTCGCAGAACTCTGATGGAGGCTGGACGGGAATAGAGATAATTTCTGAAAGTGTTATCTTTATAATTGGCTACTGCTGGATTTCTATTGGGTTCATTTCATTTATTGGCTTACCATACTTGCATAACAAGAAAGCAATAATGCACATGGGTAACACTTGTTTTGTACCCAACAAGTATGTGAAGAAATATTCACGCCCATTAAATGCAGAAGAAGCTATATATGAAAATAGAAATGTTTCGCAAATCAATTAATACTATCAAACGGTAAATATCACACAATTATACAAGCCCGAAATACTTCTCAAAGAACTGCATCAACTTCTCGATAATTCCCTGCTTCTTCACTACTCTATTGCCTCCACCGAACCTCGACACTGGTGGCATAATCCTATCAATATCTGTACCTGTAGTTTTTAGAGCCCCATCGCGGAAGGAGTTGTTGATGAACTTCCGTGTCTCTTCCTGCTTGAGTTTTTCTTCTTCAATAAGCGTGGCCAGATCAGTTTCCTTCTGCTCTATGACAAACTTACGCCAGTCCTCATCAACTACAGTCGTTGCATTTATTGTGTGTATGAAGTTCTCAATCAATTCCTTCTTGCTTCGCAATTGGATGCTGGAGTTAATTGCCTTGTCTATCGAAACCAAAATACTCTTATCTTCACAGTTCGATTCATGGAACTTAGCCACAAGCATCAGGATGTAGTCGATATTAATCTCAACCTGCCTGATCAGCTCAATCTCAAAGACAATATCTTCGTTGATCTTTTCCTTGTCGGCTTTCCTGTCCCTTGTCAATTCCTGATACAGGTCGATATATACACCTTGGTAATCTTGGAATTCCCGACTCGACAGTATTTCATTCCCAGAGAAGTTGTCGAACGCTGTAAGGATATTCTTGAGCCTAAGGATGGCTCCGAACAACCTGATGAAGTCCTTCTGGTTCTGCTCTCCGATGATTGATTGTCCAAGAGGGAACTGCTGACCAAGTTCTTCTATGAGCTCTGTGTATCCAGACTGATGCTTTCCATTTTCGTCATAGCCATTGTAGTACGCATCGTAGTTCTTCAACAGAACGATACTGCCGGCATCCTTATCCCCGAAAAGAGCAATAGCCTCATCTGTCTCTTTCTGCAGATTCCGGAAGCAAACGATATTACCGAACGTCTTGACAGAATTCAGGATACGATTGGTACGGGAGAATGCTTGAATCAAGCCATGCTGCCTGAGGTTCTTGTCCACCCATAACGTATTGAGGGTGGTGGCATCGAATCCTGTCAAGAACATATTCACGATCACTAGGAGATCCACCTCGCGTTTCTTCATCCGCATGGATAGGTCTTTGTAATAATTCTGGAACTTGTCAGAGGAGGTGTCATAATTCACATTGAAGTCGGCATTATAATCCGCAATCGCTGATTCCAGAAAATCTCGAGAGTTTTTATCCAAGCCGCTGGTATCAAAATCCTCGTCAGGGAATACGTCCTCTTGTTCTGCTTCATTGGCGCTATAGCTGAAGATGGTCGCTATGTTGAGTTTGCGCCCCCGTTCAGCTAGCTTTTTCTTTAATTCTGTGTAGTATTTCTTCGCCATTGGAATCGAGCCGACAGCCAGGATGGAATTGAAGCCAGATACCCGCTGACCTTCCAATGAATAGAAGCTGTTGCGTTTCGTCTTTTGATCAAAGTGATCCAAGATATAGCCGACAACCCCGCGGATACGCACTGGGTCCATCATGGCCGCTTCCGTATCGATCGCCGATACATCCTTATCCCTCACTTCATCCTTCATCTTCACCGTGTTGATGTAGTCGATGCGGAACGGTAGAACGTTCTGGTCGTTGATCGCGTCCACGATGGTATAGGTGTGCAGCTTCTCACCGAAAGCCTGAGGGGTGGTCCTCATAAGCGGATTGCCGCCATTTCCAGCGTTCGCCGCGAATATGGGGGTACCGGTAAATCCGAACAGGTGGTATTTCTTGAAGGATTTCACAATTTTGCGGTGCATGTCGCCAAATTGGGATCGATGGCATTCGTCGAATATGATGACGACGTGCTTCTTATAAACCTCATGCCCCTTATTCTTGGATACAAACACATCCAGTTTCTGGATGGTGGTGATGATGATGCGAGAAGTCGTATCCTCGAGTTGTTTCTGGAGTATCCGAGTTGAGGCGTTACTATTTGCAGCTCCTTTTTGGAACCGATCGTACTCCCTCATGGTCTGGTAGTCGAGATCCTTGCGGTCCACTACGAACAATACCTTATCGATGTAGTCGAGAGCTGATGCGATCTGAGCTGCCTTGAAGGAAGTCAGTGTTTTCCCGCTGCCAGTGGTATGCCAAATATAACCACCTGCCTCGAGGGTGCCGGTTTTTTTATAGTTGTGAGAAATCTCGATCCGAGAGAGGATACGCTCGGTCGCGGCGATCTGATATGGCCGCATAACCAAAAGTGAATACTCTGATGTGAACACACAGTACTTGGTGAGCACGTTCAAGAGCGTGTGTTTGGCTAGGAAGGTCTTTGTAAAGTCAACCAAATCGGGTATGACCTGATTTTTCCCATCTGCCCAATAGGAGGAGAATTCAAAACTGTTGCTGGTTTTCTTGCTTTTCCTTCGCTCCCCTTCTCCTGTTTCCTTGATATGACTTACACGGGTGGTGTTGGAATAGTACTTGGTGTGGGTCCCATTGGATATGATGAAAATCTGTACGTATTCATACAAGCCACTGGCGGCCCAGAAACTTTCCCGTTGATACCGATTGATCTGGTTGAACGCTTCCCGAATTGCGACACCACGACGCTTTAGTTCTGCATGGACCAAAGGCAAGCCATTCACAAGAATGGTAACATCATACCTGGTTTCATGAGCACCTGCTGATTCTTCATATTGGTTGATGACCTGCAGTCGATTGTTGTGGATATTTTTCTTATCGATTAGTTGAATATTCTTCGTGCTGCCATCGTCTCTTTTCAGAACTTGCACATGATCGGTCTGGATTCGTCGAGTTTTCTCGATGATGCCATCATTTGCTCCAGAAACACATTTTTGAAAGAACCAGGTCCATTCAGTATCGGAGAAGGAGTAGTTGTTGAGCACTTCCAGCTGTTTCCTCAGGTTGGATAACAATGAAGCTTCATTGTGAATCTTCAGGTATTCATATCCTTGAGTTTGAAGAAGCCTGATGAACTCCTGTTCCAGTTGGAATTCACTTTGGTAGGAACCCGAAGGAGAATACTCTGGTATGTATTCAGCGACAACCGTATTCTCGTTGGTCGAAGCTACCATGTTATAAAGGCTCATTTCTTAGCCTCCTTGAAGGTCAACAACTTGTCACGGTAATACTCATATTGTTTTTGCCTTGCTTCAATTTCAGCAGGTAGACCGCTTGTCAGATTATTGCAGAGAACATCAAAGCGGTCGAGAATATCAACGATGCGAATTTGCTCATCGAAGGGAGGGATAGGAACGGGGAAATTGTTAAGCATAGGCCTTCGTATTGATGTAACGGATGAATGGAAGGAGTTCTTTTCAATATATGATAAAAATGTACTTTTCATATAGTAGAAATAGTATTTCGGAAGAACCCGTTGATCTGTAATATGAATTCTATATGCCCTTTGATGTAAAGCATATTTTCCTTCTATATAATGAAAAATCTTCCCAACACCCACCCCATCACCAGAAGTAATAATTGCAGTCTCTTCAAATTCAAAGGTGTTTTTTCGACGAACTTCTTGAGACCTGACAAAAAATGGAAATTCTCCAACCTCTAATTCTTCGTTAGTATTGCTGCTACCAGTTCCAATATCAGCAATCTGGCTTAGGATGAACCATTGAATATTAACATCACTCTGTTCGTCAAATTTGAATAGCAAATCCCGATAGTACTCATATTGCTTTTTTCTCGCTGTAAGCTCCTCTGTAAGCTCCTCTGTAAGCTCCTCTGTAAGCTCCGTTAAATTATCTAGTATCCGGACAATTTCTTGCTGTACTGGTAAGGGAGGAAGAGGGATTTTTATATCACTAATGGCAGGTACGCTTGAATGAACAACTTTGCTCTTTACTTTTCCTCTGCTCTTTTGCTTTTGGGCAACTGTAGTTGATAGAGCATAAGATATATATTTTGGGTCTTGTTTATGTTTTAAGACCACAATATCTCCACCGGCGAGGCATTTTTCGTGCCCAATATACGCACTGGACTTTGCAATCTCTTCTACACTTTCCCCAGTAATAGCGAAAAGGATATCTCCGTGTTCAAAATATTTTCTATTACTTATTAATTTTTCATCTGTAAATGAAATACACTTTTCAAATGAAATACCATATGTGGTATATATTTCACCATATCGTACACAAGGAATTCCTGTTAAAGTAACCTGACTTCTTGTAATACCGGATCCACGATAAATATCTGTGGCTATATCTCCAATCCGAGCAAAGTTCACCCCATCTGGACAAAGGATTTTTACTAATTCAAAGAGTTTAGCCATTACTGATCTCCTCCATCATTCCACCCCAATGAACCTATTGCAGCCATAAGTTCCGTCTTGATTTTTATATTATCCAGAATTCCTACGACGAGCCTAAGTAGCGAATCATATTTTAATACTGCCTGGTCCTCATCATTATCACCGTGGACAATGTTGCTGAGCTCTTGGAATAGCTTATATCCATTTGCAGAAAATTCCTGCGGTATTATTGAGCATTGCCCATCTACCCTTCTAAGCAGATCAAAAAAATTTTTTGGATTCCCGTTAGGGTGTTTGTCATATACTATTCCGGTTGCATCAGCTGTTTGAGCCGTTATCTGTTCGAAAACTTTCCGTAGATAAACGACAGCACCAGCACCAAAACCTTCACGATGAGCTAGGTGGGCTTTATCAATGAGAATACTGAAACTACCAAAGCGATCTTCCTCTATTGAAACTTCGTTCGATAATTTTTCGCTCCGTTTTAAGATACGAACTTCTGGCGCAATTCCACTGATATCACCATCACAATCTATGAGGAACCAAACTTGAACAGATGATCCACAATGACATCTGAGAACACAATCTATGCTGATTAGATGCTCGTTTACACCTATGCAATAAAGTTCTTCACCTGAGTTAAATGTCCGAACATCCACACAATTTTTGCAGTAGAAATTTAAAGCAATATTCCCTACATTAATTTTTCGCTGCTTGCCTGTAGCAAGAATCCTTTCACCAAGAAAGCCTTCAATCTGCTTAAACTCAAACGTTGGGGTCTTTGATAATACATCGGACAATCGCATTAGTCAGCCCCTTCGATTTCTTCAATGATCGTTTTTATTTTGCTTCTTAGAACATCCTCTCGAGCCACGATCTTCTCGATTTCTGCGTTGAGAACAGTGATATCAATTACTTCCCTTGTATCCTTTTGTTCCACATAAGTGGATACGGAAAGGTTGTAATCTTGCTCAGCAATATCAGAGTTTGGAACCAGAATCGAAACATGATCGCTATTAGCTCTATTCTTATAAGCATCAATGATCGTGTCCATATTCTTCTGGGTCAGCTTGTTGCTGTTCGTAACCTTGACACACTCTTTAGACGCATCGATGAAAAGCGTACTGTTCTCGGCTTTGGATTTCTTCAGCACCATGATACAAGTAGCAATACTAGTGCCAAAGAACAGATTATCTGGAAGCTGGATTACGCAATCGATGAAATTATTGTCAATCAAATACTTTCTGATTTTCTTCTCTGCCCCACTCCTATATAGCACACCAGGAAAGCAGACAATTGCGGCGGTACCGCTGGTGGCCAACCATGAGAGCGAGTGCATGATGAATGCGAGATCAGCTTTACTCTTTGGCGCAAGCACTCCTGCAGGAGAAAACCTAGGGTCGTTTATCATCAACGGATTGGCATCACCGTCCCATCTGATGGAATACGGTGGATTGGAAACGATTGCTTCAAACGGCTCGTCATCCCAGTGCAAGGGATCGGTCAGCGTATCACCGTGGCCGATGTCGAATTTGTCGTAGTCGATATCATGCAGGAACATATTGATGCGGCAAAGGTTGTAGGTGGTAATGTTGATCTCTTGTCCAAAGAAACCCTGTCGAACATTCTCCTTGCCCAGAATCTTGGCAAACTTCAATAGCAAAGAGCCTGATCCACAAGCAGGATCGTACACCTTGTTGACTTCAGTCTTGCCAACTAGAGTTATACGTGTAAGGAGCTCACTCACCTCTTGCGGGGTGTAGTACTCTCCGCCACTCTTGCCGGCATTGGAGGCATACATGCCCATCAGGAACTCATAGGCATCGCCAAAGGCATCGATGGTGTTGTCGCGATAATTGCCCAGCTTCATTTCACCCACACCGTTCATCAGTTTGACGATCTTCTCATTCCGCTTGGCAACGGTTCCCCCGAGCTTATTGCTGTTGACGTCCAAGTCATCAAACAGTCCTTTGAAGTTATCCTCGCTTGGTCCACCCTGGGCGGAACTTTCTATGCTACGGAACACCTTCTCCAGCGTTTCATTCAGGTTATCATCTGCCGCGGCCTTTCTCCTGACGTTCTGGAATAATTCGCTCGGCAGGATGAAGAACCCTCTGGTTTGGACCAAATCCTCCCGAGCCTCTTCCGCAACGTCATCTGCGAGTTTGGCATAATCAAAACTCGTATTTCCTGCTTCACGTTCACCGTGGTTGATGTATTCGGTCAAGTTCTCGGATATGTAACGATAGAACAGCATTCCAAGCACGTATTGCTTAAAATCCCATCCATCGACACTACCCCTCAGGTCATTCGCGATCCCCCAGATGGTGCGATGCAGCTCGGATCGTTCCTGTTCTTTCTTGTTATCTGCCATTTTCAATTCCTCATATTCAAGTAGTGTTAAAGAAACTTATGCTGTCCTAATTGTTCAAACTTTTACAAAGTCGTGTTGGACTTCGACCCAAGGTTCATAAGTGAACGTCTTGCCAAGATCGGCAACTCTTTCACAGGACATAATTGATTTGAACATGCTTGAACTATAACACATGGCCATTTCTATTACCAAACATAAAACCACATAGTTAACAAAAGTGGCCAAAATCGACTTGCTATCGGTGCCCATAAGAGCATACATACACATACCAAACATCAAGGAGAACACACCATGGGTAAGGATTGGACAATAGAGGCCCTGGCTCAGGCTAGCAAGGTCATGATGGCAAACGGGCAGTTGGGATGCGAGGAGTCTGTACGAGATGCCCACAAGCTGAATAGGCTGCTAGGTTTCCTGCGAAAGTGTGCAATCTTGGCCAAACCCTTCTTTATAGCAGAAATTGTGATACTTCGCTGGAGAATAGATGAAGGCTCCTAAAAGGAGAAATTCTCACTTCTAATATCTGAGAACAATACAGCAAGTCCAAAAAGATCGTCGTCATTCCCCAACATACAAAATATATTGCTTCTCTCTGTCTCCCACCACGTACCCATTAGTACTTGTCCATCAAGGAATGCTTGACCCAATGCATCTGTTTCTTTACCAATCCATTCGATCTTTTCTTCATGAGGTTTACCGTATAGTGAGATGAAATGTTGAACCATAGACTGATAATCTTTGATGTAAAGGTCTCCATTAGCGTAGTGTTCATCAAATAGATGCATTATACCTGCGAGTTGATCATTCTCAAATACTATCATTAGCAATCCATTCATATCATATGCATTCACATTCATCGCCATCAATGATGTATCATCTATCTGGATGAATCTAACATCCTCCACGATTTGGACTTGTTCCTTAGACATACCCCAATACAGATTCCGAACATCAGCCAGGGCATATTGCCAGGTATGGTCTTTATACAGCAGAATCCTACGTCCAAGAGTATCAACTGCTTCCATGACACTTTCATTCGTAGCCGAGATCCCTGAAATTAACATAACTCCAAATAGAACAGTAGTAATTAGTATCTTTCCAAGAATAGTTACTCGGTGCATTTCAATCTCCTTGAATATCATCATTGTTTACAATATTTGATATAAAACTTGACGATATTATCGCTCAATGTTATGTGCTATAAACAATCGAATATTTCAAACTTATATCATCCTTTTCCAAATTTAATGTTTTAACTGTAAAGGTTGCGAGATGATAATACAAGGATTAAAAATAGGGCTGAACCATTCCCTCTTCTTCAACTTTCGGTTGACCATAATTTTAAAAATTCCAATCACAACTAATCAGACAAAATCCCATTCTTGTATTATTCCCATTGACACCTCCTCTCTTATCCATTACCCTCAACCCTACCCGAATACTACTTAACGCATGTTTACACTATTTCCCAAAATCCTATTGACCCTCAAACATCTTTCGTACTATCCTCTACCTACCAAGTCTGACGACTAACAGACTTACAAGGATAATAACGATTATGAAGAAAACTACCGTGACTTTTGGAGAGTACCTGAAGCACAAACGCGAAGAAAAGCAGATTAGCTTGCGTGAAGTGGCTCGTACTTTGGGAGTGTCGGCGCCGTTCCTGAGCGATGTGGAAAACAATCGTCGTGGACCGCTGACTGAGGAACGACTGGCTGATTTGGCCAAGGTGTTGAATCTGAATGAGAAAGAGCAATCCGAGATGTATGACATCGTCGGTAAGCAGAAGGGTTTGCTCGCACCGGATCTGAATCCGTATGTGACCGAACGGCCGTATGTGAACGCAGCCCTCAGGACTGCAAGGAATTTGGAAGCGAATGAAGAGGATTGGCAACGATTTGTCGATGATCTGATTAAAAGGAAGAATGGGGATAACTGATACACCATGATGAAATGCGCAAGTAGACTCGACGCCAATGGCATACCACATCTCAGCAAAAGTCAGCTGGAAACCTATGGAGAACGAGTACTGCGCGACTTTTCCCCTACCGTTCTCCTGGTACCACAACCCACCGATATCGACAAGCTCATCACACACTACATGGGCTTTACTCTAGAATATCAATACCTGTCACATAATCAGGTATATCTGGGGATCACGGTGTTCGATGATACCGATACCCTACCCGTATACAATCCCGAGCAAAATCGGGCTGAGTTCCTATCGGTGAAAAAGAACACCATCATCATCGAGGGAACCCTTGCCGACAATCCCAATCTCATCCATCGGGAGCGTTTCACCGAAGGACATGAGGCGTCTCATGGGCTGATCCATCCCGAGTATTATCAGCGGAAGGCCCAGATTGCCAGTCTGCATGATTACTCTAGTTGTGGATATTCCAAACCGTGCTTCCCTGATCTTAGTGGTGTTGATGGAAGCGGCAAACGCTTGAAAGGAGAAGCCTGGCTCGAATGGCAGGCCAACTACCTGGCATCGGTGCTCTTGATGCCCCGAAGCTCGGTAAGGCGCCTACGAAACGTGATCGAGCCAAAGGGTAGTCCGTTCTGGTACCTTGAGCTGATCACCACGATGGTCGAAGTGTTCAATGTCTCCGAGGAAGCCGCGAGAGTGCGCCTGATCTCACTGAATTACCTTCCCATCTAAGAAACAACCACCGGTGTCCATAGGGTGATCACCTGTGGACCATTTGATACAAAGATTCCTGACTGCTTGATTGCAGCAGGTTTCTTTTTCGCTTCTATGTTAGCTCTGTAGCTAACGACATACAACAAGAGGAGTTGCGATGGATATTCCCATGAGATGCCCCAAATGTGGAAAACGGGCGTTCGACACCACAGGATTTTACCACACACACCAACCGCTTGAGATCTCGCTCAAATGCCCACAGTGCAGCCAAATTGTGCGAGTTCCAATCGTACAAGATGGGAGCATGCCCAACAGGAAAGGAGGTAATAGCGTTCACATCATGAACAAGTAACTTAAGGGGGGCCACCCTCCCCTGGTATTGAGATATTTTGATAACCCGATACCTTGATATCCCGGTACATACCGAGCAATGGGGCCGCATGGCGAGCCACCGAATAGCCGGATGATCCATAAAACACCCGTTTTGTGATCATCCGGCTTTTTTATGCCCATCAGGACCATCCGCTTCATTGGCAAAGGCTAAAGGTCATCACCACATGGGATCCCTTGGATCCATACGACAGCATCCCTGGTGCCCAGCCAGGATTTCCCCACCGGGATGCACCACATCAATCACTGAACGCCGGCAGTAGGGAATGCGCCGGTCGAAGGTCAAAACGGAGATGCGTTTTGATTTCGGCCAGCATGCCTTAGTCGCTGCATACCCGAATGTCTCCGTTTTGCCTTCACCCCCAAGGAGGGGCACATGGCAACATCAGAGACTCAGAGCAGGGACTTTTTCATTTTCGATCCGATCACAGAAGAGAGGATACCGGTCACCGAGGAACAATTCCGAGAGTATTATCGTCCCATCAACCGCATCTATGCGTTTGCCAAGCGGCATCACCAATGTGCCTGCCATCACTGGTGGCGTTGCGGCGGTGATTGCACCATCTGCGAGTGGTCGCGCGATGCTGATCAGGAGACACTCGCTCGGCTGCATTACGATCTTGAGGTGATGGCAAACGAACAGCATCAATCAAACGATCCTGAGGTAGTTGCTGAGAAAAGAGAGTTCAGGCAGAAAGCCGAAGCCTTCCTGGATGTGCTCACCGGGGAGCTGAGGAGGATCTATGACCTGTATGATGAAGGAAAATCACAACATGAGATTGCACATCTGATGGGAGTATCTCAGGATACCGTTCATCGGCGATTGAAGAAGATCAAGGAGGATTTCAGGTCGTTCTATGAGGGGTGAACATATGGGCACGAAGGCCACAGGTGCTCCGCCTGTGGTCTGGAGTTTCCCAATTCCTCTGATCGGCAATGATAGTATGGGGATAGTCCCCGCTGGTGCTGAGAGGATTTCCCAACAGAAAAACACATTGAGCCCCGGATGGAAACACTCTATGATGTGCTGGTGGAAATCAGAGTTAATACATCAGCAAGTCTCCCCCATGTAGTGGAAGTCTTTGTCTGATTTGGAGGAGGGCATCAGCATGATAGTTATCCTTGAGGATTTGCCAGAGCACGTATCGAACATCACGCGCGACCAGTGGAAAAAACTGTTTGCCATGATTCCAGAGATGGAGAACACTGCGGATTTTGGAGAGATCGTTTTCAAGGATGGCACCGTATATACGGCAACCCGGGCTGGGATTGTAGATAGGTTTCATGCATATGTATATGAGATCGGGTTGGTGATTGATTTCGACTGGCCCCACTGGGATGAAGGGAGACAAATCCTATCTGACGAAAACACCGATTTATCCAAGTATTCTGCGGTTACCCTCTGCAAGCTGCTGACAGCAATCGTCCGTTCAGACAGGTTCGTTGAGGGCAACCTCATCGCTTTTTTCGAGAACAGCACCATCCTCAAGATATTACGCGGGCTGGAGAAGCACTTCGGCTGATGGTGCGAGGATCACAGAAGCCATAGACTTAGACAGCGCATCACAGAATAAGGGGTGCTCAAGATAATGTTTTGGTGGCGAGGTTGAAAAGAGTTTCTCGCTTGTCCTCAGGTGGAAAACCACGTGTACGTCTTGCTCAAAATACGGTATTCCACATAGATCACAACGCAGGTATTGACATTAGTTATCAGGTTGTCTAGATTGACCCTAAATGCCATCAGCACGAAAAAAAACAGTATATTTAATAGTCTTGACAGTTTTGCTATATCCGCTTCTCTTGGTGGCATCTCCGGCTGACTTGTCTTGGTATGACATAAGTATACTCGAGCTCCCTCCCGCGGGAAACAGCCTCCACAACAATACTATTGACATCTCGAACGCAACACTCACCAACATAAATTTCTCCCGGATACTAACCGGACTGAATCTTGTACCTCCTGCTGGATATGAAAATCTGAGACTTCGATTCAGCACTCTTGGTGCCTCTTTCAGGTTTGTGAAAAAGACTGGTCCAGACAATGCCTTGCCAGTGACCATGCGATTGGTGCATGGTGGTTCGTCGATCAATGTTTTTCCGATGGTGGAGTATCCGATTGTTGCCGGCAGTTTTGGATCGCCGGCTACCACTACCGATCTGTTCATGAATATTACAAACCCTTACAATCCCGCCAAAGCGAATCGGGGAGACTATTATTTCCCATTGGTTGTCCAAATCATAGCTGCCGACGACTCTGTCCTTGTTGAAAGGACCCTTCAACTAACCGTCCATTTTAGGAATACGGATACCCCGGTAACCCCGATCACCTCATTGATTCTCGAAAGATATGCGAGCGCAGACCACATCCCCGTTCCCTACCCTTATCAACCCGGGCTCCCCACGACTACAGTTGCCGGAATCAATTTCCAATCCAATGAGGAGTATAATAAATACAGGTTGAGGGTATCTCCTGTGGGCCAGACCCGCTTCCAGTTCAATCACACGAATCCCAACATCGGAAGCACCATTCCATTTAGAGTGACAATCCCCGGTCGAACGGTATCAGCTTATGAGCAAGCGTTCAATTTCAATCTTGACTACAAAGGCTCGATTGGCGCTTGGTACGATTTCCTTGAGATTGGTATCAGAAATGTGAATTATGACAACATCTCAGCTCGCGCCGGGGATTACACATCAACCATACGGGTTGATTTGATATCCGACTGAAATCGAGGTTCTTGCATCCGAGAGCAAGAGCAGAGAATGAATTCTCGCTGTAAGTAATAAGCAATGCACGCGACATTAATGGAGAAGCTCAACAAGAAGCAGCTTTCTTCACATCTTGGTAGGAATCGCACAAAGACGATTGTACCAGATCCTCATCCCCTCTGCTGTATGCCCATGAATACCATAGAAAAGAATTGCTCCACCGGATCCTCAACGATTGGCCATTTGCCGAGTACATCACCCAGAGAATTGATAACGGGGATTTCAACTATGCAGTGGCGAATAGGCTAGTGGGAAGGATAAAAAAAAGAATTGCGTTGCAGCAGGAGGAAACAAGAAAAACGAAATAATTAAAGAAAAA
>Ga0334901_1002577_pt1 | contig 15174 bp, 11 predicted proteins | sample GraSluR3_MG_3_FD_207216 | JGI IMG/M metagenome (GOLD analysis project Ga0334901, IMG submission 207216) | Sludge microbial communities from methane-producing bioreactor in Wageningen University, Netherlands - Granular Sludge_15_08-R3 | ecosystem: Engineered > Bioreactor > Anaerobic >...
TATTCCTTACAAATAATTTTGAACTCACAGCCGATCAGGTTGCAATGCTTTATAAGAACCGTTGGCAAATAGAACTGTTCTTCAAATGGATCAAACAGCATCTAAAGATCAAATCTTTTTGGGGAACTTCCCGGAATGCGGTTAGAATCCAAATATACAGCGCAATTATCGCATATTGTTTGGTTGCGATTGTAGGACACGATTTACAAATCAAGCGAACAACTTACGAGATTTTGCAAATTTTAGGAATCTCTCTTTTAGATAGAACTCCTGTAAATGAACTATTTACCAATATAGATATCAATGATGTCAAAGATCGAAATGATAATCAACTGACGCTCAATTTATTTTAAGTGGACAGTAGTGATGTAGTATATATTTAAGGTTCTATATGATATTGTATGGGTAAATTAAAATTGAATTAACTTTGTGGAATGAATTCAATAGCACTTTTCACTTTAGCATTAGGTTTGGAAAAACCGTGGATCATTACCAAAATAGATATTGATCCAAGCATATCACAGTTGGATATCCACATAGACTTTGAGCGAGGCTCAAAGTTTTTAATGCCCGATGGAGCTTATTATACAGCTTATGACAGTAGCGATCATACATGGCAACATCTGAATTTTTTCCAGTATCGCTGCTATTTGCATGCGCGCATACCCCGGGTAAAACAATCTGACGGCAAGACGGAGGTTCAAAGTGTACCTTGGGCACGAAAAGGAAGTGGTTTCACTTTATTGTTTGAAGCGTTCTCTATGTTACTGATAGAGAAAGAAATGCCTGTAAGCAGCGTTGCTTCCACGTTAAAGGTTTACGCACAACGTATCTGGGGAATTTTCAATTATTGGGTAGAACGTGCACATAAAAAAGATATCCCTGAAAACTTAACTCAAATCGGTTTTGATGAAACTTCACAGAAGAAGGGGCATAACTACATCACACATTTGGTCGATTTGAACGAACGGCGTGTACTTTACGCCTGTCAGGGCAAAGGTTCTGATTGTATCGAAGAGAGCGTAAAGTATTTAGAAAGCAAACATGTAGATACCACTCAAATCGAAGATGTTTGTATAGATATGTCTCCCTCTTTTATCGCGGGTTGCACAGCGTATCTTCCAGAGAGTCAAATAACATTTGATAAGTTTCACGTGGTTAAAGAGGTCAATAAGGCGATGGATGAACTCCGTAAATTAGAACGAACAGGAAATGAGCTGCTGAAAGGACATAAGTATACTTTTCTGAAAAAGAGATTGAGCGACAAACTACAAACAGAGAAGGATATACTACTCGAGATGTATCCAAAGCTAGGGCAGGGATATTGGCTTAAAGAAATGTTTGAGGACTTTTGGCAGATAAAGGACACGGAAGAAGCAGAAAGCTATTTGGCCTTTTGGTGTGACTTTGCCATGGAATCTAAAATACAACCTTTTATCCGATTGGTAAATACCATTAAAGCCCACTGGAGAGGCATTGTGAGATATATAAAGAGTAAAATCTCAAATGGCATACTCGAAGGAATAAACTCAAAAATTCAATTGGCTAAAAAAAGAGCAAGGGGTTATAGAAACTCCCGGAATTTTATTAACATGATTTACTTTACCTGTGGCAAACTCAAATTTGACTACCCACAGTATTTCATATAGAACCATATTTAATAATGTTGTTAGTTTATTTTAGGCAAAATATTTTTTAAACATGAAAATCTCTGTAGCTATGTGTACCTACAACGGAGAAAGGTACATCGAACAACAACTGAAAAGCATCGTAACCCAATATTACCCAATCGATGAAATTCAAATAGCAGATGATGGATCGACTGATAATACGGTTAGTATTATAAATGATTTTAAAAAAATATATAAAAACATTAATCTCACAATTAATGAAAGAAATCTAGGACCTACCAAAAATTTCGAAAATGTCATACAAAGATGCAATGGAGAATACATTTGCTTATCAGATCAAGACGATATATGGCATCCAGACAAACTTAAAATAATTCTACCAATTTTAGAACACAATAAAAAAGTTGAAGCTTGCTTCACAAACGCAGATTTTATTGACTCAGATGGAATTAAAATCGAAGGTAGTTTATGGGAATCATTTGGATTGAAACAGAATAATGAATGTCTAATAAATACCGAACGATTATATGAATGTCTTATGAGATTCGGAAATGTTGTGACTGGAGCTACAATTGTATTAAAATCAAGATGTGTGAGTAAATTAGTACCATTTTCACCTCGTTATAGCAATGAATTACACGATTTAATTATAGCACGTAAATTGGCTATAAACAAAGAAATTATCCCTATTGATGAACCCTTAATAAATTATAGAGTACATAAATCTCAATTTTCAGGAATACCAAATAAAAAATTCTGGGACAAATATTTCTTTATAAAAAAGAAATTTTTGTCGAAAGATTACAAAAGCATAGGATACAGAGCCGCACTCTCTTCTGCTTGGAGTTATTACAAAAACTCAATAAATGAATTAATATATAATGATTCAACCGTAAATCATTCAATAAAAAAACATTTGGAAGAAGCTGAAGAAGAGTGGATTAATATAAAAAAAAGAAGTTGGTCAGTATATAATAAAATACATATTTCAGATAGTGAAAAGTTCGAGTTTTCTGATGGAGAAGAATCCATTTGCTTTTTTGTTGCCTATTCGGAAACTGAACTTGAAGAAATAGATATCAGATATATAAAAGAGCTTCAACGACATTTTGATAAAGTTGTTGTTCTCATAAATTATTTGCCAAAACAGCAATATCAGGATCTTGAGTATTTATATGTAGAAAATAAAGGATATGATTTTGGATTTTTATATCAGGCTTTAAATAAAATAAATTTGTCAAATTGTTATTTTCTAGCATTTGTGAATAACAGTAATATTTTAGTAAAGGATAAAACATTAGATGATTTTTTCAAATGGTGTTATTCAAATACATCATCATTCTGTGGAATAACAGACAGTTATGAAGCACCTCCAGGAGTAGACATAGATTATTCTTACCATCTTCAAAGTCATTTTCTAATTTTTAAAAGAAAAGCTATAGTATATTTGAAAAATTTTTTTTCAGAAATAAATTTTGAGCAATATTTTTTAATACAGAATAGTAAGGTTTTAAGGGAAATTATTATAAAAAAATGTGAAATTGGATTGAGTCAATTCATGATCCGAAATGGGGTTAAACCTGCATCGTGGTTTCATGTAAACGACTTTAATGAAAAAAATTTAATATCAACTAATATACATCTTTCATTTTGGGATGAATTGATAGATAATGGGTATCCCCTTATTAAAAAGAAGATAGTTTCAGGTGAGTGGGATCAATTTATTTCAAACAAGTATAACATAAATGATGTTTACTAAAAATACCTGTAATGCATCTGGACTACAAGCGTTTTTAAATTGTTTATACTTCTATTTAGGGCAAAAAAAAATCAAATATTTTTTTTAATCAAAATTAATTTTTATCTTGCACGGCTTTAAAACTAAATCCAGTTATGTATATTAATGAAGGAAATACTTCATCGTCACTTGAAGAACCAATCTCAAGAATTGTGGATTACGTCTTGCATAACAACTATAATGTGAATTCTCCGGGCTTATATAACGGTAAAGCTGGAATAGCATTAACTCTTTTTGAAGTTTCAAGATTTTTCAATAATAAGAATATTGAAGATAAGGCTTTTCTTTTATTACAGGAAGCGTTGGTAATGAAAAATCAAGATTATAGTTTTGAAAATGGATTATCAGGAATTGGTTATCTATTAATTTATCTGATTGAAAATAGATTTATTGAGGCTGACTTCGATGAAATTTTTGGAGAACAATACGAAAAAATAATCTCGCATTTCAGTGGAATAGAAAATGATCCGAGCAGATTACTATATTCTCTCAAGACAATTTATTTCTTCAAAAAAGCTCAAATTATAAAAAAGGATTACCGTACAGAAGAAATAATGAGAAAAATTTTTGAAGGCCTTGAACTGTTTTTATTAGTTCAATTTTTTGATTTTTCTGATAATAGATATATAAATAACAAATTTCATATTATTCACATGTTTGAAGAGTACTTGAAATTGGTTAATTATACTAAGTATCCAGATGTTTCTCTTACATTAATTGATCAATATTATCAACAGTTCAATACAAATAAAATTGAAAATAATTACACAATAGGCCATTATTTGAAAAACGTAATAGGGATAAATCAGGATAATAAGATTATTATTGAAAATAATATGATTTATGGTTATAAAAATATTCATTTAGACACTTTATATCTGTATGAACAAATTGATTTATTATCTTTACTAAACAACGATTTGATTGATAAAAATAATCAGCCGTTAGAAAAATTCGAAAAAAAATGGTTAAATGTATCTAAAGCTAATCTAGTGCATAAAATTCAATTTTTTCTACCCAATAATGCAAAAGACGTTGGATACGGCTATGGACTCTCACGACTGATTTTATATTTCATTAACAACAAAAAAATTTTAGTTTAAAATAAATTGTTTTTATAAAGAGATCATTAAATTAATATAGGATGAATTTATGGGTCAAATTGAAATATCAGTATTAATGATCGTACATAATGGAGAGTTTCATATTAAAGAAACTATAGAAAGTGTGTTGAACCAATCATTCGATAACTTTGATTTTATTATTGTAGATAATAATTCTTCGGATAAAACAAAAGAGATTATTAAGTCATATCAAGATCCCAGAATAGTCTTGATTGAGAATAAACATAGTTTTGTTGATTCTGTTAACAGGGGCCTGGCCTTTGCTAAAGGAAAATATATAGCTTTTATGAACTATGGAAATATTATGCATATTGATAGACTTAGAATACAATATGCAATTATGGAAGAATCGCCTGAAATAACCGTGTGTAGCTCTACAATGAAAGTTTTCGGTTTTAATACCACGATAATTGAAAAAAAAGCTGACTTTGGATTGATAGAATACCCGTTGTTAAAATTGATGAGACAGGATTTCATATGGAATTCTACAGCTATGATACGCATAGATTATTTAAGAAAAAAAAATATTAAATACGAAAATTATTCTTATGCTTCTGACTATAAATTTTATGTAGAAGTCGCAAAAGTGGGTGGTATCTTTTACACTGAGTCACAACCCTTAGTTTACTACAGATTAATGGAACAAACATCGCCACAATACAAACAAGAAAAAAAAACAGCGAGTGTGAGAATTCAAAATGAAATAATTCAATATTTTGTTTGCAATATGGAAACAAAATATCCTGAATTAAATAGTTTATTAATTCAGCTGAGAGGTTTAAAGGAAAAAGGATTAATGACAGATCAAAATATCATTACCTTTTATCAAGACTTTTTTATGAAGAACCAAAATATTATTAAGAATATTATTTAAAAATTAAATTAAAATGAAAAAATTAACAAAAAAATCTTTGGAAGAGCTGGCTAAGACCATGCCGGTAATCCTTGAAAATGAACAAAAGAATTATTGGGGGATGTATAATAATGACTGCGTGTTTCAATGCGTAGCATATATGAATAATAATATGTATCCTTCCAATCAGATTTCGGATCAATATGCACAAAATTTTTTTAGTGATACAATGTTTGGAGGAGATCCTGGTTCTTCAACTTATTATGCCGATTCATATTTGACACAATTTGGTGCAGGATTGGACATTAATGGTATGCGAAATTATGTTACTTATCTTACTAATACTGGAATGAATGGTGGTAATGCAGTAGGTGGTGAGGCATACATCGCTTATTTTAACACTGATGATATGCCAGGTTTCTCGTCTACGGGAACCTACCACGCCGTCGTTATCGAATATACTGACTATAATGGAACCGTCCATGGTTATGATCCGCAAAATAGAGCTGATGTAGAATTTACATCATCTGAAGCAGCAAAGCTCAAATATTTATTGTATTGAATCTAAAAAACGTTTTTTATGTATATTTTAAATAATTGCCGCTAATTTTAAATATTATTTTATGATTAAATTACTTTACATTTTTATAGTTTTTTTCTCATGTACTTTTTCGTGTCTAAGTGCACAAACAGCATTGGAGAAAGCACTGAAAACCATGAATGTACAGATGAATATACCCTCTTATTTTGACATTTCGCAAAATGAAAAAAAAATATACATTACCCCAAAAACCAAAGAAAGTCCTACACCAACAATGGTGCAACAATATGACTTTGAGTCCTCTTTTGGTGATACTGCGCTTAAAGTATATCTTCATTTGGGACATTCTATCATAAGACACAAAACAGAAGATTATTTAATCTTTGTGGACGCAATCGGCGAACGAGACGTCCAATTTGGGGTTATAAAAAAAAATCCAGTATTATTCAACAGTGAGCAAAATAACGCTCTCAAAAGAATAAAATTTGATTTTCGATACGGGAAACGTATGAGTTCCCCAAGTGAAGGAGAAATAGAAGAGTTAAAATTAATGCTCACCTATTATCCTGAAAAACAAGCAAAGGAAATGTTCAATGCAGATTGGATGGTAATGTATCCGATGAATTTAAGAGGAGAAGTACTTGAGGGAAAATTTTCAAGATGCAGAGCCGTAGCAGTAAGCAAATATGGAATGGATATGTTTTTTTATTTTATGATGACCGATGAAAGTTCAAAAAAATTTGATACTTACTTAATGGACCTTAACAAAGTTTTTTGGTTCAATGAGTAATTTTCAAATTACATATTTTACGGAAACACCAACTATATGAATATTATTTTTCTTACGCGGTTCGACCCTCGTAATATTAATAACTGGTCTGGAACATTGTATTCTATATACAATAAATTAAGAGAAAAACATAATATTAAAATAATTGGAATAGAAATACTGGATCAACTTAATTTTTTTAAAAGTAGAAACTATTCCAAAAATGTATTTGTCCCCAAAGATAAATATATTCGTATTTTGAATAGGTTACTTTCAGAGCGAATAGATTTATTACATTTTGATTTAATTTTTTTTGGAGACTTATTATTCCTACCTTATTTAGATGTTGACTTGCCAATTGTTTATTTAAGCGACATAACTTTTGAACAATTAAGATTTCACTACAGAAAGCCGAACGAAAAACAAGATAAATTTTTTATTCATTTTGAAAGATTATTACTTGAAAAATCATCCAGAATTATATATTCCTCTGAGTGGGCAAAGAAAAAAGCCGTTGATTATTACACTATCAATCCAGACAAAATTGATATTGTCGAATTCGGGGCTAATATTCCTTTTAATGAAAATTATTCAATTGACATAAATATGGAAAAATGCAAGTTGGTGTTTATCGGTAAGGATTGGAAAAGAAAAGGTGGAGATAAATTATTGCAAATATATAAAAAATTAAAAAATGACAAATTCCCTTGCTCTCTTACTATTATAGGGACAAATACGAATGAAGTCTTGGATGATGACGATTTGGAAATAATTCCCTTTCTAGATAAAGCTAATCCAGTACACCTAAATAAATTAAATACAATCCTCTCTGAATCTCATTTTTTAATTTTACCTACGCAGTTTGATGCTTTTGGGATTGTGTTTTGTGAAGCATCTGCACATGCCCTTCCATCAATTAGCGCAGATGTGGGAGGAGTAGCCCAAGCCATAAAAGAAGGAAAAAACGGCTTCTTACTTTCCGATTCTGCCACCGCTGAAGATTATGCAATAAAAATAAAATCAACATTTAGAAATAAAAAATATTATATGAAACTTCGTGCTTCTTCGCGATACGAATTTGAAACCAGGTTGAACTGGAATATTTGGGGAGAGAAAATGAACAAAATACTGAATGACGTTTTATTTGATTATAATAGACCAATACTTCGGTAAATATTCAATTAACTAATTAAAATTCAATGATTTACGCAACATAGTTTAACATAAAAAAGATGGTTAAGTAGCTGATTATCAGTATCTTTATAGCTGATGAAAGCCTGATAAAGATGGATAAAACCAGCATACTTAACCAATATAGAGGTATCTGTAGTGATGTTCTTGGTGAACTAACTGCGAAGTTAAACAAAAGTTTCAAATCATTCCTTATGGAGACGCTAATTTTGTATCTGGTCATTCCCGGCAGGATTAATTTCCTACAATTGGGGAGATATGGCAAGTCGTGTGAACAGCGATTTCGCCAGAACTTCTCGAAGGATTTTGATTGGCTGGAGTTTAACTTGTCTTTGTCTGATAGGGTATTAACCGGAGATCGCAAGGCAATTGCCATTGATCCCAGTTATATAACCAAATCAGGAAAGAATACCCCATGGATTGGTTACTTCTGGTCGGGTGCAGCCGGTCAGGCGAAAAGAGGTTTGGAAATCCTGGGAGTGGGCCTTATAGACGTCGACAACAAGGATTGTATCAGTCTACAGGCCGTTCAGACTCCGGACCGTCAAACCCTGGAGAGTCGTGATGCCAACCTGATTGACTGGTACCTGCTGGTCATTAAATCGATGCGGGATAAACTCCATCGGACAAGCCGTTACGTGGTTGCCGATGCCTACTTCGCAAAGAACAACTTTGTTACGGGTCTGCAAGAGATGAAATTTGATCTGGTCAGCCGTTTCAGGGATGATGCCGCACTTTATTATCCAACACTGCAGAAACCAACGGGCAAGAAAGGCAGGCCTAAACTCTACGACGGAAAGATTGATATGGCCAACCTGGATACAACCAGAGTGCAAAAGATCAATGTTGATAACGGTGATCTCTACACCTTGGTAGCCTATTCCAAATCACTTAAACAGATGGTCAGGCTTGTCGTCTGGTATTCCAAAGATGGGAAAAAGCCAAAACTGTTCTTCTCTACCAATCCTAAGATGAGTGGAAAAGATGTTATAGAATTTTACCGCACCCGTTTTCAGATCGAGTTTTGCTTCAGGGATGCAAAAGGCTTCACCGGACTGATGCAATCGCAGGCAAGGGATGTAGCAAAGCTATCGTTCAACTTTAATGCATCTCTTACCTCAGTCAACCTGGCAAAGGTGTTGGCAAAGGAGAGAGGCATCCCCTTTTCGATGGCATCATGTAAAACGATGATACACAACGCTTATCTGCTTGAACGATTTATTTGCGTGTCTGGCATTAAACCGAACAGAAGATTAAATGATAAACTTGTCAAAGAACTCATTGAGTTTGCAGCCATTGCTGCATGACTCATATAGTAAATTTTTAACGGACTATTGATAGACACAACACGAGATAATATCATTTAAGATCTTTATTCTTTTATTTTATAAAAGTTTAATTTGATGTTTTGGCAAGATTTATAATGATTTGATTAATTTAATACATTTGTTTGAAAACTATAATTCTAATATTTTCGTTTATATTATTCAGTAATTGTTGTTTTTTTGCACAATCTCAAGTTACCAAACTAACGATAGATAGAGTTATTGACTCGTTATCGTTAATTTCACCCAAAGCGAAAATAGAAAACCTGAATTTCCAGAACGAATTATTGCTTTTTGAAAATTACAAAAAAAGTCTTCTACCCTCTTTGTCTATAAATTTCAATCCCATAAGTTTCAATCGTTCTTACCGGGTGTTGCAAAAACCGGAGGACGGCAGTTATTCGTATGTGGAGGATTATTCAAACAACAGTAGCGTAGGCGCCTCGATACGGCAGAAGGTCGGATTTACCGGCGGGGAATTAACCGTTAACAGCAACTTGAATTACCTGAATGAATTCTCCCTGAAACGGAACAGTTTCAGTACAACTCCCATTGCAATCGGTTATTCTCAACAATTATTCGGAGGTAGTAAACTTCACCGGCTGGAAAACGATATTGAATATGCAAAGAAAATTGTGGCCATAAGGCAATACTGCAGTAATATTTCCCAAATTCAGCATGAAGCATTGAATTTTTTCATGAATGCCTTGCTGAACAAAATGGAAAAAGAACTAGCACTTGAAAACAAACAAAACAACGATACATTGTTGTACATTGCAGAAGTAAAGTTGAAAAACGGCAATATAACGGAATATGACTTCAAGCAAATAGAACTGCAATCTCTCAATACGCAATATGCTTATGAGGATGCCACAAAAAATTATACGGAATCACGGCAAAGATTGATGACGTTCTTAGGAATAAATGATGATAGTATTGATATAGACATTCCTTTCTTCGAGTTACCTTTGTCTATTGATGCAAATCTTGTAACGACATACGTAAAAAAGAATAATCCTTTTTTCAAACAACAGGAAATACAGAAATTGGAAGCCGAAAAAAGTTTGTTCTCTGCCAAATTAAGTAATAGACTGAATGGCACTGTTAATCTGAATTACGGGATAAATCAGTATGCCGAAACGTTTACGGGAGCTTACAGGCAGGGAAATCAACGCCAATCGCTGATTGTAGGGTTTCAAATACCCGTTTTTCAATGGGGAGTAAACAAGAATAGGATACGTATTGCCGAAAATACCCATCAGGCAAGTAATTTAGCCATTGAAAACAGAATACTCGAATTTGAAAATGACATAAAAGAAAAGATAAACACGTACAACCAATCCGTAAAACTATGGTTTACAGCAGATAAAGCTTATAAGTTATCACAGGAACAGTATCGTATATTAGTTCAAAAATTCACATTGGGAAAAGTGTCCGTTTATGAGCTTACGACGGCTCTAAACGACCAAAATGATGCCATGCAGCGTTATTATACGGCCATTCGAGATTCTTTCGACAGTTATTTTTCGCTACGAAGCATGGCGTTGTATGATTTTAAAAAAGAAACAGAATTGGAAATGCTTTTTACAGCTGAAAGAAATGATTAACCGTAAACAATTATTATTTTATTGAATTGTTAAGGTTTGCGAATGGAAAACTTATTCATTTTATATGATGATCTCTGATGAAATTCCTGATTCCTATTCTAGGAACGAAAGCTCTAATTTACTCGCTGTTATTAACAGACAACCGGATTACCATTCTGAAAAATCGGAAGAAGTCCAATCCATCATCGACCGAATGCCTACTTATTGGGTAAAATGGGTCGCACTCTGCGTTGGAGTACTTATGGGGATACTTATATTGTTGGGGTTTCTGATACAGTATCCCGATACGGTAGATGGACAGATTTCAGTTACGGGCAACATTGCTCCGGTACGTCTGGTGGCTAACAGCAACGGCCGTATTTATTTGTTAGCCCGGGACAAAAGTGTGGTAGAAAAAGGTTCCGTGATTTCCTATATCGAAAGTGGCGCCAATTACAAACACATACTTTTGACAGAAGTATTGCTTAAAGAAATTGACCTTTCTAAAACCAACCGGATTGTTTTACCCGACACACTGATATTGGGTGATGTAAGCTCTGCTTACAATTCATTCGTTCTTTCCTTCATGCAGTATAAGCGCATAGCCACTTCCGATATTTACGAAACCATGCAGAGGAACCTCCGGGATCAGATCACTTCCGACGAGGCTGTAATTGCCAATGTGGACAGGGAATTGCGTTTGAAGAAACAGGTGTTGGAAACATCAAAAAATCAATTGAGCAAAGACAGCGTTTTGCTTTCCATAAAAGGCATCAGCGAGCAGGATTACCAACGGCAACACGCTACGCATCTTTCGTTACAGGAAGCCGAATTGAGTTTACAAAGCAACCGGTTGATGAAACAATCCGAAATAAATCGCAATAAACTGGAAATCCAACGTATACGTTTGGAGGAAAGCGAGAACCTCGAGAAGGCCATATCCGAATACTTAACCAGAAAGAACGAATTGTCCAATGCCATTAACCTTTGGAAAGAAAGGTACCTGCAGTATGCTCCCATTGACGGTGAACTCGAATATCTTGGTTTTTGGCGAGACAACAGTTTTATACAGTCCGGACAGGAATTGTTTTCCATCATTCCGGACAAGAACAATATATTGGGAGAAGTAATGATCCCGTCTTTCGGCGCGGGAAAAGTAGAAGTGGGACAAACGGCTAACGTGAAGATCAACAATTATCCGTATGACGAGTATGGTTTATTGAAAGGAACCGTGAAATCCGTTTCCCGGATAACCAACAAAGTACAGACGCAGAATGGCACAGGAGATGCGTATTTGGTTGTCGTATCCTTTCCTGACGGTACAATTACCAATTTCGGAAAACAATTACCTCTCGATTTTGAATCGAAAGGAACAGCAGAAATCATTACCAAAAGGAAACGGTTGATTGAACGACTATTCGATAATTTAAAAGCGAAAGGAGTAAAATGATGCTATTTAAAAGATTTCCCGTGGAATACCAGATGGACTCACAGGACTGTGGCCCGGCTTCGTTAAAAATAATTGCAAAGCATTTCGGTAAATTTTACTCTTTGCAAATGCTGCGTGACCGTTGCGGTATTACCAAAGAAGGTGTTTCATTACTGGATTTGAGTACTGGCGCTGAAAGTATAGGGCTCCGGTCTTTGGCAATTAAATGTACCATAGATGACGTAGTCAACAGTATACCATTTCCGGCAATCATCTTTTGGAAAGATAGCCACTTTGTTGTAGTTTACGGTGCAGACAAAAAATATATTTGGGTTTCTGATCCCGCAAAGGGGCGTATTAAATACACACATGAAGAATTCAGAAAGGGATGGTATCAAAAAGACGAAAATCAGGGAATTCTATTGGCGGTAGAGCCAATGGCAGATTTTAAAGATTCCAAAGCGGAAAAAGAACAAAGAAAAAACAGTTTTTCAACTATCCTGAAATATTTTTTCCCATATAAAAGAAACTTCACACTTATACTCATTATCATGCTCGTAGTTACCCTATTACAGGGCGTACTGCCATTTATATCAAAAGCGGTAATCGATGTTGGGATCAAGACTTCGGATGTGAATTTTATAAACATGGTATTGATTGGAAATATAGCCATACTGCTCAGTGTGATGATATTCAATGTTCTTCGGGATTGGGTATTAATGCATATTACTTCACGGGTAAACATAGCATTGATTTCCGATTACCTGATTAAACTGATGAAGTTACCCGTTACTTTTTTTGAGAATAAGTTGCTGGGAGACATTTTGCAACGTGCACAGGATCATGAACGGATCAGGAACTTCGTTATGAATAATTCGCTTGCACTCATCTTTTCCACTTTGACTTTCGTGATTTTTGCAGTTATATTGCTTGTATACAATGCGATTATATTTTACATTTTTCTGGCGGGTTCCATCCTTTATGTTTTATGGGTACTTTTGTTTTTAAGCATCCGTAAAAAATTGGACTGGGAGTATTTTGAACTCATTTCTAAAAATCAGAGTTATTGGGTAGAAACTGTTTCTGCCATACAGGACATCAAAATTTACAATTATGAAAAATACCGCAGATGGAAATGGGAGGAAATTCAGGCACGTCTTTATCATGTTAACAAGAGGGTATTAACTGTTACAAATGCGCAGAATTTAGGTGCACAATTTATAGAGAGCATTAAAAACATGGCTATCGTCTTTTTTTGTGCCATGGCGGTTATTAAAGGAGAAATAACATTTGGTGTCATGATTTCAACACAATTCATCATAGGAATGTTGAACGGGCCATTAATTCAATTTATTAATTTTGTCGTGTCAGGGCAATATGCAAAGATCAGTTTTCTCCGCATCAATGAAATCCGTCAACTGGAAGATGAAGATGAACTTTTAACTATAGGAACAAATACTACTATTGTACCCGAAGATAAAAGTATTACATTAGAAAATGTTCATTTCCAATATACCGTAAATAGTCCGTTGGTTTTGCGAAACGTGTATTTAAGAATACCGGAAAATAAAATTACCGCGATAGTCGGAGGAAGCGGGAGCGGGAAATCAACGTTGTTAAAATTACTTGTCAGATTATACAAACCGACTTACGGCGATATCAAGATTGGAGGAATGAACGTTAACCTTATTAACTTGCGTCAATGGCGAGAAATGTGCGGCGTGGTGATGCAGGACGGAAAAACCTTTAACGATACCATAATTAACAACATCGTGCTGGATGATGAACATATTGATTATGAAAAGTTAAGAGAGGTATGCCGACTGGCACAGATTGAAACGGAAATAAATGAAATGCCCAAAGGTTTTGAAACAATGATTGGTGAGAACGGTCGTGGGTTAAGTGGAGGCCAAAAACAGCGTTTGTTAATTGCCCGGGCACTTTATCGAAATCCGCAACTGTTATTTTTAGATGAAGCCACCAATTCATTGGACGTGATAAATGAACGAAAGATTGTGGATTCGCTTAATGGAGCTTTTAAAAACCGAACAGTTATTGTTGTAGCTCACAGATTGAGTACTATTCGCAATGCCGATCAGATTGTTGTACTGGACAAAGGTTTCATAGTGGAAATTGGGAATCATGATACCCTGATGGAAAAGAAAGGATATTATCATGCGTTGGTTTCTTCACAGATGCAGACTTAAATAGAGTTTGACAAAAATGACCTACTGTCAGACAAAGTCTTAGCTAATACACTTAACTTTTACAACTGAATGTCTGTCATTTTTACATCCTCCTCCCCTTTCTTCTATTCAAATGTTCAGTATTTTTCCTGACTTGTCCCCTTCAAATTCAGTGCGGTCATAAAATGCAGTAAATCAGCGCATGTTTATTTTATTTTGCTAAATTTACCGCACTAAAGGTGTTTTTAGCATGAAAATTAGAGTCGTAAAAACAGCTTCAAATGCGAAAGCTGTTCAGGTAGTGCGGTATCACAATACTAAAAGGACCATCATGCGGCATGTGGGTTCAGCCCATACTCGAGAAAACCTTGATGATTTAGTGTTGTTGGCTGAAGAATGGATAAAAGACTATTCGGCGCAACTTTCTATCTTCCCTGATGAGAACCCGAACAAGTTATTACATATGAATCATTGTACTTTCCTGGGTGTACAATACAACTTTTTCTACAACCAAATAACTATCCTCCAGGATAAAATTGGGCTGGGCGATCTCCCCTCGTTATTGAATGATCTCGTTACAATAAGGATATTTGAACTGGCATCAAAGCTTCGTCCTTTAGAACTGATGGAGCGGTATTTTGGGATACATCATACTCGTAAAACGTACTACAAGATGGCTCCCGGGTGGATCGAGTTCAAGGATGAGGTAGAGATGGCGGTCATGAGCTTTGCCAAAAAGTG
>Ga0334901_1002580_pt1 | contig 15160 bp, 14 predicted proteins | sample GraSluR3_MG_3_FD_207216 | JGI IMG/M metagenome (GOLD analysis project Ga0334901, IMG submission 207216) | Sludge microbial communities from methane-producing bioreactor in Wageningen University, Netherlands - Granular Sludge_15_08-R3 | ecosystem: Engineered > Bioreactor > Anaerobic >...
GATCGGCTTCGGTGCAGGCCTTACCTACGGAGGGAATTTGATACAATGGTAACCTATGCAGCGTGCTACCCGGGACAGGGAGCACAGAGACCGCAGATGGCACTCGACCTGTTTCGAGAATCTTCGCGTGTACGAAGGCTGTTCGAGATAGCCTCAGAAGTAGCGAAGGTTCCGATGTACGATCTGCTTGAGCATGCCGATGAGACGGCGTTGAAGCAGACGGAGATCACCCAGCTAGCGGTCACGTTGGCAAACCGAAGTGCAACCGTGTTCCTCGAAGAGTGGGGTGTGCGATTCGGTTGTCACGCAGGGTTCAGTCTTGGAGAACTATCTGCGTATGCAGCTGCCGAAGTAATTACAGACGAGACGCTGTTCGATGTTGTGGCAAAACGGGGGAGACTCATGGCACGAGCTTCGCAGGATGCCGAGTCCCGGTTCGGTAAGCTTGGAATGGCTGCTGTCATGGGTCTCGGTTTTGCCGAGGTTGAACGAATTCTCATCGAACAAAGAGCGACTCATCTGTATGCAGCGAATGACAATGGACCCAAACAGGTGGTCATATCTGGTCTTGGTGAGGAGATCGAGCGGTGTACCGCCGCACTGAAGGATGCCGGAGCACGTAGGATCGTCTCGTTGAGCGTCTCCGGTCCGTTTCACACGCCACTCATGCAAGAGGCTGAGGTCGAATTCGCCGACTATCTTACCGATATATTCTTTGCCGATCCGAAATCGTTACTCTATACAACCGTCACAGGAGCGCCAGTAGCAACAGGAGCCGAAGTGAGAGCACTTTGTGCACGACAACTCTCCTCACCGGTGAGATGGACGAGTATCATGGAGCATATCGTGCAGGAGTCGAAACTATCCGAAGCGGTCGAGCCTGGACCTGGCTCAGTTCTCTGCGGCTTGTGGAGATCCAGCGGGTTTCCAGTCTCCTGTTCACCAGCGGGGACATACGAAGATATTCAAAAAGTACTAAATGAGGGGGAAAATCATGCATGATACCGAAAAGAAGTGTGCAATCGTCACAGGCGGTTCGCGGGGAATAGGACGTGAGATCGTAGTATCGCTACTTCGTTCCGGAATGGAGGTCTGGTACCTCTCCCGGTCCGAGGGAACGGGTGCCGCCAGATTGTGTGCAGAGGCGGGCGTTCCAGAGGGGAGTGCCCATTGGGTATCATGCGACATGGGAGATGCCGAATCGGTCGAACAGGCGTTGGCCTCGGTTCTGGAGCAGTGCAAGCGAATCGATGTTCTCGTGAACAATGCGGGTATCACGCGTGATGGTCTGATCATGCGGATGAAGGATGAAGCCTGGGACGATGTACTGAGAATCAATCTCACTGGAGCTTTTCTCACCTGTAGGAAGATCGGAAGAATCATGGCATCGCAAAGAGGTGGAGCAATCGTGAATATCTCATCGGTGGTGGGGATCATGGGAAATGCCGGTCAGACCAATTATGCGGCATCTAAGGCTGGTCTGATAGGTTTTTCCAAGAGTCTCGCACGGGAACTCGCTGGACGGACGGTCAGAGTGAATGTGGTAGCTCCAGGTTTCATTCAGACCGATATGACCTCTGCACTCCCCGAATCTGCACAGGAGGCTCTGGAGAAGCAGATTCCCCTCGGAAGAATTGGCGCAGCGAAGGAAGTGGCCGAGGTTGTCGAATTCCTCTGCAGTGATAGGGCCTCATACATCACCGGGCAGGTACTCTCGGTCGATGGTGGCATGGCTATGTGAAGGAGAATTGAATGGAACGGGTAAGACGTGTAGTGGTTACAGGTATGGGAACAGTGAATCCTCTTGGCGTACGGGTGGATGAGTTCTGGAACAATATCAAGGCTGGAAAGAGTGGTATCGGTCTGCTGACGAAATTCGATACTACCGAATATCCTGCGAAGATAGCTGGAGAGGTGCGCAATTTCGATCCGTCCGATCTGCTGGACAGAAAAGAGGTTCGATCCATGGCCGACTTCACCCAGTTTGCTGTCTATGCTGCTGTGCAGGCGATGCAGGAGGCAGGCTTGGCTGAAGAAGGAGATCGTAAATTCGATCCAGAGCGCTCTGGTGTGTATCTGGGAAATGGTATAGGGGGGTTCGAGATTGTCGAGAACAATCTCGAGAAGTTGTTCGATCGTGGACCGAGAGCTGTCGCTCCGCTGACCATTCCAAAGCTCATAGCGAATGAGGCTGCCGGCGGCATTGCCATGAAATTCGGCCTGAAAGGGCCGTGTCATACCACGGTGACCGCTTGTGCTTCGGGGACCGATGCAATCGGTGCCGCATTCCACGCGGTGAAGCACGGAGTAGTGGATCTCGTACTGACCGGCGGCACAGAGGGGGCGATCACGCAACTTGCCGTTGCTGGGTTCTGCCGAATTCAGGCACTTTCGACAGCTTTCAATGATACACCCGAGCTTGCATGCAGACCGTTCGATGCAAAACGGGATGGGTTCATCATAGGAGAAGGTGCCGGTATTCTGGTTCTTGAAGAACTCGAACATGCGAAGGCGCGGAATGCGAATATTCTCGGAGAGATAGTCGGGTACGGGATGACATGCGACGCATACCACCTGACTGCTCCCGACCCCGAAGGCGACGGTGCTGCTAGAGCCATGCAAGCTGCCCTGAGAGAGGCGAAGATCATGCCAGAGGAGATCGACTATATCAATGCGCACGGAACGAGCACCGAAGCGAACGATGTCATGGAGACTCGTGCGATCAAGCGTGTGTTCAAGGATCATGCACGGTCGCTGAAGATATCCTCGACCAAATCGATGACAAGCCACTTGATAGCCGCTGCAGGTGCTGTGGAGGCGATCATCTCGCTGTTGGCCATACGGGACTCGTTCATCCCGTGCACGCTTAATTTGACGAATCCGGATCCAGAGTGTGATCTCGACTATGTGCCGAATGTTGGAGAGCATGGTACAATACGGTATGCGTTAAGCGAGTCTCTTGGATTCGGAGGACACAACGGAGCACTGATATTCACTGGATATCGTGCGTAACTTGAGGAAGGAGATTATGCAGATGAACCACGAGTATGAAGTCATGAAGAAATTGTTGCCCCACAGAAAACCGTTTCTGTTTGTGGACAGACTCGAGAAGGTCACAAAGGATCAGACGGTCGGTGTTCGCCTTTTCAGTCACGACGAATATTTCTTCGAAGGACATTTTCCCGATTATCCTGTAGTTCCGGGAGTGGTGCTCGTGGAGACCATGGCACAGTGCGGAGGAGCAGGGCTCAAACAACAGGGGAGGTTGTCTCAGGACGCTCTCTTTGTCCTGGCGTCGGTCGAGAAGGCAAAGTTCAGACAGCAGGTGAGACCGGGAGACACCGTGACTATCGTGGTGGATAATCTACGAATCTCGGAACAGGTGCTCCGACAGCGTGGTAAGATCCTTATCGGTGAGACCCTTGCCGCTGAAGCTACATGGATGTGCATCGTGAGCAAAGCCGAGAAGTAAAGGAGCGATTATGATCATTACACAGAAAATTATGCGAAATGTCTCACTCACCGCCCATCCTACCGGGTGTCGAAGATATGTTGAAGAGCAGGTCGCCTGGTTGGACTCTCAGAAAGTCGCACCCGATACCGTATCGCACCTGCCTAAACGGGTGCTCGTGATTGGTGGTTCCACAGGATATGGGCTTGCTTCACGCATGGTTGCTGCAATTGTGGGCGAATCTGCGACGTTGAATGTGTCGTTCGAACGTGAGCCCTCCGAGCGGAAAGTGGCCACTCCCGGTTGGTACAATACCAAGGCTTTTGAGCAGGAGGCAAAGCGACGAGGTCTCTTTGCCGCAAGTTTGTTCGCAGATGCCTTCTCGAACGAGACCAAGGAGACTACTGCACAGCTCATTGCTGAGCATCTGGGTCAGGTGGATATGGTCGTCTATAGTCTCGCATCGCCCATTCGAATCGATCCCGACACCGGAGAGACATACAAGTCGGTCCTGAAACCGATCGGCAAGACCTACACAGCACTCTCTGTCGATGTCACATCGGGGCGTATCGAGCAAGCCGTTATCGACCCTGCCGACGATCGACAGATCGAAGAGACGGTCAAGGTCATGGGGGGTGAGGACTGGGCTCTCTGGATCTCACTGCTCCTCGATCGACAGTTGTTGGCTCCAGGTGCAACAACAGTCGCATACTCCTACATAGGGCCAGAAATCACCTATCCAGTGTACCGAGAGGGTACCATAGGGCGAGCAAAGGAACATCTTGAACGAACTGCAAAGTCGCTTACAGACAAGCTTGCGCTGCTTGGCGGTGGAGCCTATGTCTCGGTCAACAAGGCGCTGGTCACGCGAGCAAGTGCCGTCATTCCAGTGGTCCCCCTCTATATCGCCCTTCTGTACCAAGTGATGAAGGAGAAGGGTATACATGAAGAGTGTACCGAGCAGATGTATCGGTTGTTTGTCGATCGTCTCTATTCGGGCTCTACGGTTCCTGTGGATGAAAAGGGGCGCATCCGACTGGATGATTGGGAAATGCGGTCCGATGTTCAGCAGGAGGTGTCGAGTCGATGGAGTCTCCAGAGAGAGGGTGAATTGATCACAGGTGGAGATCTGAAGGGGTTCAAAGATGCATACGATCATATCCACGGCTTTGGATACTCGTCGATAGATTATGAGGCAGACGTCGATCCTACCCAGGTCTGATCATGAGGATCCGTTCTCAGTACCGAATTTCATCAACATGGGTATGATAATACTTGCTTGTATCACTATACATATGTTACCATGTTTCTGTCATGGATACTGCAGAGAAGCTCGACATTCTTGCACGCGACGCTCAGTATGACCTCTCATGTGCCTGTGCTACAAAAAACCCGAACGAACATAGGAAACGGTCTGCGGGCGGTGCATGGTTATACCCGGTTACCGTAGCTAGCGGTGGTTCAGGTATCATGCTGAAGACCCTCTTCTCCAATTCCTGTATGAACGACTGTAAATACTGTCCGCTACGGTCGTGCAACGATACGCCGAGGACATCGTTGCAACCGGACGAGCTTGCCCGTTTTTTCATGGATCTTCGCACCAAACAAGCTCTTATCGGAATATTCCTTAGCTCTGGTGTGATCAGCAGTCCCGATCATACCATGGACCGTCTCACGGCAACTGCCGAGATACTTAGGAGGCAGTATCGGTACCGAGGGTATATCCACATAAAGATCATCCCAGGAGCCTCCTTTGCAGCCATGGAGAAGGCACTCTCACTCTCTTCCGCCGTCTCGTTGAATATCGAGACTCCCGGTGCACACCATTTTTCGAAGCTTTCCGAATCGAAGCGGTATCAGAGCGATATCATTGATGGTCTGACCTATTTGAGCGAACAGACAGCCAAGGGCTCTCCTTACGAGAAGGTGACCAAGACCAGTCAATTCATCGTAGGAGCATCGGATGAATCGGATAGGGAAATTCTTGGATACACGTGGGGAATGTATCGTAGGTTGGGCTACAACAGGCTCTACTACAGCGCCTATCAGCGTGGTCTCGGAGAGCCTGGTATTCCGGGTGAACAGGTCACCACTTCACTGGTTTCCGAAGGGAAGCAGTTGGTGATTCCCGAGCTCCTGACTCCGCAAGGGAATCCTGCACTACTCATGCGCGAACATCGCCTGTACCAGGCGGATTTTCTCTTTCGTTCATACGGTTTCACCTTCGATGAACTTGGCTTCGATGGGACTGGTAATCTGGATCTTCACCGGGATCCAAAGTTGTCGTGGGCTCAACACCATCCGGAGTTCTTTCCAGTTTCCTTGTCCAGGGGGAGCAAAGATGAACTGCTCCGAGTTCCCGGGATAGGTCCTACGCTAGCCCAGAGGATTGTGAAACACAGGAGAGAGAACCCGCTTGGGACTCTTGATGATCTGCCCATGCAGAGACACTTGAAGGAGCGGGCTAGACCCTATCTCAGAGGATAGTCTCTGTTTGAATTGAACTTTTGTTTAACAGATACCTTTTCAATTCTTCTCTAGTCTGCTACATTCAGAGGTGTTCTCGAAGGAGCGGAGAGGGTGTATCAATTATTGCTTATTCTTGGAAGCTTAGGGTTGTTTCTGTTCGGTATGCGGACAATGAGCGACGGTATACAGAAGGCCGCCGGAGAACGCCTACAATCCATTTTGAACTTTATGACGGGCAACCGAGTTTCTGCGATTTTAACTGGATTCGCCATTACCGCCATCGTTCAATCCTCGTCGGCAACCACGGTCATGGTGGTGAGTTTCGTAAATGCCGGACTTCTGCAACTGACTCAGTCCATCGGCGTGATCATGGGAGCCAATATCGGAACCACTGTAACAGGATGGATCGTCGCAATATTCGGCTTCAAGGTGAATATAAGCGCCCTTTCACTTCCCGCAATCGGAATCGGGTTCGTGCTTCTGGTTATCAAGAAGCTCGACAAGGAGGATTTCGGTGAGACGTTAATCGGTTTCGGACTTCTTTTCATGGGGCTCGATTTCCTCAAAGGCTCTGTTCCCGATATTAATCAGCACCCCGAAGTGCTTGAATGGCTCGGACGATTCACCAATCATGGCCTAGCTTCGTACTTTCTCTTCATTATCGTTGGGGCACTGCTTACCATAATAGTACAGTCGTCATCGGCAGCCATGGCTATCACACTCACTATGGCGTATGCCGGGTGGATCGATTACCCAACAGCAGCAGCGATCGTTCTGGGTGAGAATATCGGAACCACGGTGACCGCATTTCTTGCCTCTTTGGGAACGAGTGTAAATGCTCGTCGTGCAAGTCGAGCGCATACCCTCTTCAATATCTTCGGCGTCATCTGGATGACTCCGGTCTTCGCCATCTTCCTGAACCTAGTCAATATCATCATTCCGGGCGATGTCTATACGGAGGCAGGAATCACATCGCTTCCTGCCCACCTTGCCATGTTCCATACAATGTTCAATATCACGAACACCTTCCTCTGTGCGTTTTTCGTTCCTTTCCTCGCCAAGTTGGTCACGAAACTCGTTCCCGATGAAGTGGGTATGCCAACACGGTACACGTTGAAATACATTCGAGCGACACTCCAGGACACCCCAGAGCTCTACCTTTTGACCGTCAAACGGGAACTTTCGAAAATGGCCGATATCATAGCAGATATGTTCACCCGATTCTGGGATATCTTCAGCCATCCGGAGAAGTTCATGTCCGAGGAGATAGAGACGCAGAAGCAGATGGAGGATCTCACCGACGATATGCAGGAGGAGATAACAAAATTCCTCTCCCAGTGCAGCATGGACAACATGAATCAGGTGAGTGCAAACAATGTGTATAGCATGATGCGTATCACGAACGAATTGGAGAGCATAGGCGACAGTTGTTTCAATCTCATGATTCTTGCAGAACGACGGACCGAGCAGCATATCGAACTCGATCCAGATGCAATCGAGAATCTGCTCCCCTATGTCGATCTGGTCAATCAGTTCATTCGTTTCATCAGAAGCCATCTCAACGAACACGTATCGAGCGAGAATGTTGCCGTTGCTGTTGCGCTGGAGGATAAGATCAACAAGATGCGGAATATCCTGAAGCAATCGGCTTCGACAAGGTTGCAATCGGGGGCTGAAGTGAAAGCCGAGTTGCTGTACATCGATGTCGTTCGGCACGTGGAACAAATTGGTGATCACTGCCTGAATATCACTGAAAGTCTTAATAGGCTCGGATAGAAAAAACGGCGCATGTGCACAAGGCACACACGCCGATGCGATAAAAGTTCTCCGTATCAGCCGTTGTATGTTCCAGGAAGAATAAGATCTCCATACTGCTCTTTAGCCTTAGCGATTCGTGCAATGGTCTCATCCCAGTAGGAGAATATCTCCTGTGGAGTGTTCGGATCCATCTTCTTGTAGTATGCCTTGGTTCTCTCCAGTTTATCGATCCACTTGGTGCATCGGAAGGTGAACAAGAGGTCGTACTTCTCTTTTGGGAAGTCTTCATCGAGGTGTTTCTTGAACAGTACCTTGAGATCCTCGAATCGTGGAATCTTTCCTGTAGGAGTGTCGTAGGCATCGTACTCACCATGGATTCGCCCCTCTGCCCAGTGGAGCCACACCTTTTTGGCCAGTTTGCTGGTCACGAAGTCTCCGTTTTCATCTCGCATGAAATAGTTGTTGCTGAAGATCTTGGGGCAATCCTGTACCCCCTCACCGAATGCAATGTTGTTCATGGTGTATGTACCGAGAGGGTAGGATACGAAGTCCATGTTTGCCATGGGACTCGGAGTACGAACACCCTCCTTTCCCAAGGTTGCGCTGGTAGTCTCAGATTCGAGGGTGGCTGCCTTGAGCAGTATCCCGTCTCTCCAGTTTGGAGACTCTTCTACGGGAACGGTGATGTCGCTGTCTCTACCGCCGTAGAGAACTCCTTGCACCTTCACGCCGTTCTTGGCTTCGAAACCCTCCTTGTCGATATTGTCCAGATAGTCGAGTCTCATCGTGTAACGTGCATTTCCGTGTGCCACACCAACTTCCTTACCGGTTGCATCTTTCGTACCCTTCTTCCATTCACCGAAATGGTTTCGACCCTCATCTGGTGCATCTACTCCCATTCCGAGCCAATATGGCTTGTTATCCGGTCCTCGGAGTACGTTGGAGAATATGACCTCCTGGTCCTTCATGAGGTTGTGGAAGATGACCGGGTCGTCTTGTTCGTTCACATCTTTGATGATACCGAACATGCCGAATTCGACATTGACTGCTCGGAATTCACCATCTATGTTCCTGAAGTAGGCGATATCATCGCCAACGATCTGTTCACCTGGAATCATGGCCGTCGAGGTCTTTCCACACGCCGATGGGTAGGCACCGCAGAAATAGGTCTTTCTCTTCTTCTCTTCATCTAGCGCTGCCATGACGAACATGTGTTCGCAGAGCCACCCTTCATTGCCTGACTTGTTGATGGCAAGTCGCATGGAGTGTTTCTTCAGACCAACAGAGTTACCTGCGTATTGGTCATTCATGGAGTAGACGATGTTGTTCTGGGTATCCATGTAGATCCTTCTCTTGTCGAGATTCACCGAACATCCATGCTCATCCAACTCTCCGGCAGAGTGAATGAAACGGAAGAAGTCATCCTTTTCATCCTCTTTCATGTTCAAGAAGTGGGTATAGGCTGTCCGATAGAGGATATTCTCCGAGTGAGCAACATACCAGCTATCTGTGAACTGGATGCAAGGGATGGTGAAGGGACTCTGGGTCGGGCCTTCTGAGAAGAACTGCACCACGGCGTCTTTGCCCTGCATGATACCTTTTGCAATACCCATGATCTCGTTGTACCCCTCTTCGTATTCAATGGAGTTGAGGCTGGCCATTTTGTCCATGTTCTCTTTGTAGACCATGAATCGCGTATTCTTCTTGTCTCTAGCTTGGTCTCCATAGCCATCCCAGTGGATGGTCTGCTTGGAATTTGCCAGCTGATGCTCCTCTCCTTTTGCAAGGGCTTGGTCACGGACATATTGGACATCTGCTTCACTGTCACCACAGACATAGATCGATTTGGGATCGCAGTGTTCTGCGAAGGAACCCACGAACTCCATGACCTTCTTGTTTTTCAGAGCTTCAAGCTTGGCGAAGCTTTCGGCACTCATCTTGTTCTTCAATACGGTTTCAAAGGTATGCATATCTTCCTCTCCTTATTCTGTTAATATCCTTATTGTTGCGCTTTCTCGGATAATATGCAACCGAAGTGATCCTGATCGGGAAGATTTGATGTGTTGGATGGGTGAAAATCACTATTAATATGCGGCGAGGAACAATATATCAGCGACATTATTACATTGATAATTCTCCATTCCTGAACTATTCTGAAACAATCAACATCTCCATGTCAGATTGAAGGGGGCCTCAGGTGGGTCGCGAATCAACGAGAAAGAGATACAACAGAACAGTCCTACCTCTATATGTGATACTTGCATTGGCTCTCCTCATTGTCGGGTGTGCTACTACCGAGAACGGACCCTCTGTTTCAGGAAGATCGGATACCAGCATCCTTTGGAACATCGATGGATATCCGCTCAACGTGTTCATGGGTGTGTCGGCTCCCTATTCGACTCGTGAACAAGAGGTTGCCGAAGCCCTCTACAACTGCGCCAGGAGCATTGCCATTCATAATGGTCTTGAGGTTACCAGCAAGCTGGTTTCCGAGGCATCCTCTGCAGGAGGACTGCTCTCTTTCGCCACCGATGGAAGCGCTCTCTATGAGGAGCGTGAGGTTCGCGAGATTCTCGAACGACTCGAACTGGTAGAAGTGAGAGATGCAGGAAAAGAGGGTGTGGTGATTGTAGCCAAGGATCCGACACGACCGGCATTACGGAGACCATACGCACAACAGTTCGACTCTGCAAAGAAGCCGACCTGGGTCACTCGTACCCCCGATGTTCCTGGATACCTCGTGGCAGTCGGCGAGACGCTCGGTTATCGATTCCTCAGAGACTCGCTCGAAGCGGCAGATGTGCTTGCAGCCGAGGCTTTGATCGAAAAAAGTGCAGAAGCAGTGACTCAGGCTCGATCGTACGTATGGAATGCTCAATCCGGAAATAAGGCACATGATTCTGCCTATTTCAGAGAAGGGGTATTGCAAGTCGCTTCTGGAAATCTCGATGGGTTCGTCATTCTCGCCCGGTGGCACGATATAAAGACAAACAGATTTTATTCTTTGGCAGCAGTGCCTTTGGCGTAGAGCATTATGAACAAAAATCTCTTCACAGATTTCACCAGAGAGGTATAATGGACTCATGAAAAAAGCAATGATTGCACCAATTATTTTTGCAGTTCTCACGATGGTGTGCGTTCTAGGGTATGCGGCTGTGTTCCTCTGGATTCCCTTACCCCTTGTAGTGAAAGTAGGAATTGCGCTGGTCGTGCTGGCTCTGATCGTTGCCATGGCGTATGTCGTGGTTGAGCGCAGCAGGGAAATCGATAAGGAGGAGTACGATGATCTTAGTAAATACTGATTTTATATCTGGAAAGAAGTTCGAAACGTTGAGTGTCGTGAAAGGATCTACTATCCGTGCGAAACATTTGGGCAAGGATATCATGGCCGGGTTGAAAACCATCGTTGGTGGAGAGCTCACCGGATATGGTCAGATGCTCAATGAAGCACGAGCTATCGCGACCAAGCGGATGGTGGAGGAGGCGTCTTCTCTTGGTGCCGATGCTGTGGTAAATATCAGATACGCAACTAGCAACGTGGCAACAGGAGCTGCAGAGATCCTCGTCTACGGAACTGCGGTGAAGTTCATCTAGTCACTGGAATATCTGGATGTGTGTGCTTAGAGGCTCGACTTATTGAGACGCTAGATTGTCGTTTTCCGCTTTTTCAGCCAATTTTTTTCAGAAATCTTGACTCTATGCTATTGAAACAACTGGGTAATGTGCTCTAGGCTTTGCGCCATGATGAAAGCTGATACGCTCCAGATATTGTGTGAGATCAGCAAAATCCTCGATGAGACAGAGGATCTGAAAAAGATCCTGCACCCCATACTCGACTCCTTAGCAGCACATGCTCCCGTTGTAAGAGGAGTGATAACACTCATAAATCGCGATACCAAGGAGATTCTGATCGAGTCTGCATATGGGCTCACGAAAATGCAGAAGAAGTTGGGGCGATATCAATTGGGCGAGGGGATCACCGGACAGGTTGTGGAGACGGGTATGCAGGTGGTGATCCCCGATATCTCCAAAGATTCAAGATACATAAACAAGACTGGAGCTGAGACGGAGTTGATCGAACGAAATGCCAGAATCTCGTTCATCAGTGTGCCGGTTCGAAGTGACAAGAGTATCATTGGTACCTTGAACATCTCATTCATCGATGTCACCGAAGAGGAGCTTCGACTGTACGAGAAACTGCTCGCTGTCATTGCCTCGATGATTGCACGTGCGGTAAAGATTCGACAGGAGCTACGAGAGGAGAAGGAGCGGTTAGTTGCAGAGAACGCCCGTTTGAAACTGGCGTTGGAAGAACGGTCGTTTCCTGAGCGAATCATTGGACGTTCACAGGTGATGCAAGAGTTGTTCGACCTGATAGCTCAGGTAGCGGGCAGTGAGGCGACCGTGCTCATTCGTGGTGAGAGTGGGACCGGAAAGGAGCTGGTAGCCCAGGAGATTCATGACAGTAGCCGTCGGGTGAGGAATCCATTCATAAAAGTGAACTGCGCCGCCCTTCCCGAGAGCATAATCGAGAGCGAGTTGTTCGGTCACGAAAAAGGAGCTTTCACTGGAGCTCATTCGCTTAGAAAAGGACGATTCGAACTGGCAGATCAAGGCACCCTTTTTCTGGATGAGGTTGGAGAGCTTTCACCACAGATGCAGGCAAAGCTACTTCGCGTTGTCCAAGAGCAGAGCTTTGAACGTGTTGGCGGAGTGAAAACCATCCAAGTGAACGTCCGGCTGATTGCCGCCACGAACAGGAATCTTGAAGATGAGATGCGAGCAGGCAGATTCAGAGAAGACCTCTACTACAGATTGAATGTGTTCCCGTTGCATATCCCGCCACTAAGAGAACGGAAATCCGATATTCTGCTGTTGTGCGACCATTTCGTGGAGAAATACAATAAGAAGAACCACGCTGGCATCAAGCGTATCACCAGTAATGCAATCGATCTACTCATGATGTACCATTGGCCAGGTAATGTTCGTGAATTGGAGAACTGTATCGAACGAGCCGTAATTCTCAGTAGAGACGATGTCATTCATGCGTTTCATTTGCCTCCAAGTCTGCAATCTGCCGATTCGTCGAATACTCAATTCCGTTCGACATTGCAGTATGAATTGGATTCGTTGGAGAAGGAGATCATTTCCGATGCCTTGAAGCAGGCACAGGGAAATCGAGCCAAGGCAGCAAGGGTACTGGGAATCACCGAACGGATCATGGGGCTCAGAATCGAAAAGTATGCGTTGAATCCAGATAAGTATAGGACCACATAGGCTACATTCTTGTAGCCTTTTGGTGCGCATCGTCCAGAAATGTAGGATTATGCACTGACCTACAGTTGGTCCTGCGCGGGTGTGCGCAAGTTTCTCTGAAAAATAAGGAATATCCATCTTATTATAATATAACTAGTTAGTATGTTTTTATGTTGATTTTACTCTGTTCGACAGCTGTTGGCACGCCGATTGCACTATTCAGTGCATCATAAAAATTAGGAGAACAGTATGAAGAACAGACGAATAGCCATGGTGCTTCTCGTTGCTGGAATCGGGTTGCAGAGCGTCTTTGCTGCTGAAGGGGATACATCTCTAGCGACCTTGGTACAATCGCTCGATATGGTGTGGATACTGATCGCTGCAATGCTTGTATTTTTCATGCAGGCGGGATTCGCCATGGTGGAGATTGGCCTTACCAGAGCGAAGAATGCAGGGAACATCATCATGAAGAACCTTATGGATTTCAGTGTAGGTTCGATTATGTTCTTCACCATCGGATGGGCACTCATGTATGGATCTTCGGTCGCCGGTTGGTTCGGTAATTCTCAGTATCTCCTGCTTGAGTATGATACGATCCTCCTGAGAGATTGGATGTTTCAGGTCGTGTTCGCAGCGACTGCCGCCACGATTGTCTCTGGAGCCATGGCCGAAAGGACAAAGTTCAAAGCCTACCTCCTGTACAGTGCGGTGATCTCTGGAATCATCTACCCAATTTCCGGGCACTGTATATGGGGAGGAGGGTGGTTGTCGTCTCTCGGGTTTCACGACTTTGCAGGATCGACAGTCGTCCATTCGGTCGGAGGTTGGGCTGCTCTCACCGGAGCGATCATGCTTGGACCCAGAATAGGGAAATATGTATCCCAAGGAAAAAGAACCACCTCGAAAGCGATACCTGGACACAACCTACCGCTTGCAAGCCTTGGCGTATTCATATTGTGGTTCGGCTGGTATGGATTCAATGCCGGCTCGACATTGAGTGGCACCGACGCCACGATGGCAACCGTGGCCGTGACTACGACACTCGCAGCCTCTGCCGGAGCATTGGCGGCAATGACCGTCTCATGGATCAAATTCAAGAAGCCCGATGTGAGCATGTCATTGAATGGAGCACTAGCAGGCTTGGTCGGAATAACTGCTCCTACTGCGGTAGTGTCCCCTCTTGGTGCCATTGCCATTGGAGCCGTAGCAGGTCTGATCGTTGTCTTCTCAGTCACCTTCATTGATACGGTCGCTCATATCGATGATCCGGTGGGTGCCATAAGTGTCCATGGAGTATGTGGGGTCTGGGGAACCCTTGCTGTGGGATTGTTCGGATGCACAGATACTGTAAAGGGGCTCTTCTATGGAGGGGGCTTCAATCAGTTGGGAGTCCAAGCTCTCGGGGCTCTTGCTGTATGTCTCTGGACAGTAGTGACGACTACGGTACTGTTTCTACTGATCCGGCAGACCGTTGGACTTCGTGTCAGTCTCAAAGAGGAGCTGTCCGGGCTGGACCTGTCGGAACACAGCACTGAGTCCTATAGTGGATTTCAGATTTTCACCACCATGTAAAGGAAGGAGCGTTGTATGAAATTGATCATTGCATATATACAGCCCGAGAAACTCACTGCGGTAAAACAGGAGTTGTATAAACGGGAGATCTTCAAGATCTCGGTCACCAATGCGATGGGCTGTGGCCAGCAGAAGGGGTACACCGAGATGTATCGTGGAGTAGATATTGAAGTGAATCTCCTTCGTAAGGTACGTGTCGAGATAGCAGTGAACGATGACTTCGTCGAGGCGACTATCGGTGCGATCGTCGAAGGAGCCGGAACGGACACCATTGGGGATGGCAAGATATTCGTGCTGCCCATCGAACAGTGTGTCAGAATTCGAAATGGCGATACAGGCACCGATGCCATAGGCTAGAACCCTACATACAGGTAGGATAGTGAGGAGTTTCCTACCTAAATGTAGGATGCATCTAGGCAGCGAGCCAGAGCAGATTCCCTCATCTCCTTTCATTGCAGTTAGATGTAAAGTTGGCATCATTTCTGCAATAGCAGTAGAAACGACTGAATGAGGAGATGAGTACATGACCGAATGCATTGACTACACAAAGGTTTCCTTGCCGACCGTATATGGTGAGAACTGTTTCAATGACAGTGTAATGCGGGAGCGACTTCCCGGAAAAGTCTACCACGAGTTGAAAGCTGTTCAAGCAGG
>Ga0334901_1002599_pt1 | contig 15095 bp, 17 predicted proteins | sample GraSluR3_MG_3_FD_207216 | JGI IMG/M metagenome (GOLD analysis project Ga0334901, IMG submission 207216) | Sludge microbial communities from methane-producing bioreactor in Wageningen University, Netherlands - Granular Sludge_15_08-R3 | ecosystem: Engineered > Bioreactor > Anaerobic >...
ACAGCAAGAATCATCCTTTTCACGAAGTAGCCAAAAGCAACGCTCCCAATACTCAGCATAAGGATGAATAAAACGTTGTTCATATTATTCGAGTCCTACATATGATCGCAATTGGCTTATACCACTTCTAAAGGAATGCAATACAGGAACTGGTTTTTCGGTACATTGTTCGGCGATTGAGAACATACTCCCTTGGGCAAGACATACAACATCAGAGGCAGCACATGCACGGTCTATGGTATCCATAAGAATACGATCATGCTTTGGTCGATTTTTCTCAACTAATAATGCGCGATACGCTCCTTCAGCAAGAAAACAAGTAACCGCGACCTCTTTGCCAACCTCTAGTGCCATCTGTTCTATAAGTCTGGTGGAAGGGCCTATGGTAGTATCGGCAGTGGCAACAATACCAATATTGGTCCCTAATGAAACTGCTTGCCTCCCCATGGGCTCATCAATTTTTAAAAATGGAATAGCAAGTACTTTTCTGATTACCTCGGTAATTTCGCCTAGCGAAGAACAATTACTCAACACAGCAGCACATCCCATTGATTCAAGTTCAGTTGCATAGAGCAACATTCTTCTCTGAATAGCTGGTGTAAGAGTTTTCATCTGAAGTATTTCTCGTACAAGGCTGTCGTCAATTATGTTAATAACATCAACTCCTGGTAAGATTTCTTGATAAAGAGGTTTTAATTCGTCTACCGAGTGAATTATTGTGTGAATTACACCCACTTTCTTTATTTCTTCCATAAAACCTCCCAGACGCACCAGTATTTCTCGCAATACCACAGGATAAAACTCACATATAAAATAGTAATCGTTTACAATTATGCTACACTTTCGCTATTTGTCAAGTGCAGGAAAGAAATGATCTTTATAAGACTTAACTATATATTAATTCCTTATATTTAAATCATTTCCATATTTTCTATAAAAATTTCAGACCAGATAAAACCAAAATAAAAAGACTTGACGGCTGAAATATTCATGCTATGATATTAACGTAAACGTTTGCAATAAAAATGCAAAGTTGGTTGCGAGCACATTGCTTAACGATGCGATAAAATAAACACCGAAGGGTGGAATTTGAGTTTTTGGTGTTACCCTGTAACGGAAGTTACTTCGTGCTTCACGAAAATATTCCGAACAGGTTAGTAATAAGTACAAAAAGGAGAGGTACCATGAAAAAAGTATTGTTGATGGTTCTACTGATTGCAGTCGTCTCTTGTTCGATGGTGTTCGCACAAGGACAAAAGGGTACTGCAGCGGAAAATTTTCCCACTAAGCCTGTTTCGTTCATTATTCCTAAAGGAGCAGGGGGTTCTCACGATGCACATGCAAGAATTATTGTTCGCTACGCAGAAAAATACTTAGGTAAACCATTAGTAGTCGAACTGAAACCCGGTGGGTCAGGGGCCATTGGAAGCAACTATGTTAAGAGTGCAAACCCTGATGGCTATACATTGCTTTTCGGTGATAATGGTGTAAATACTGTTCTTCCGATTGTTGAAAATGTAGGTTACACGAAGGATGATTTCATTCCAGTTGCTAGAATCAACTACAGCCCAACCGTTGTAGTTGCAATTCCTGGTGAATGGGCAGATTTTAATGCACTCGTAGCTGAAGCCAAGGCTAATCCAGGAGCAATTTCTTATGCCTCTTCTGGTATGTTCAATGCAGGACATAATGCATTTGAAGTCCTTCAAGATGCAACAGGAATCGTACTTAATCACGTTCCTATGCAGGGTGGAGCAGATCCTCAGATGGCAGTTCTTGGAGGCCACGTACCTCTCTGCGGTGCTTTTGCTGATGAAATTCTTGACTTCGTAGCAGAGGGTGAATTAGTTGCATTGGCAGTTATGTCTGAAGAAAGACTTCAGGTTCTTCCAGATGTTCCTACCTTAGTTGAACTTGGCTATGATGCAATATGGGAGATGCACAGAACAGTATTCGCTCCTAAAGGTACTCCTGAAGAAATCATTATGATTCTGGATAATGCATTTAAGGGTATCTGTACCGATCCAGAATTCGTAGAAACCATTGAAAAGATGGGCGAAGAAGTTCACTACATGGGTTCTCAGGATTTCAGGAAGTTCTGGGCAGCAGAGAACGAAAAGTTCATGAAGATTTTCGAAAGAAGACAATAACGTTTTTTTAAAAAATTAATCATACGACGTAGAATGGGGTTGGTGTTATCAACCCCATTCACAAAAGAGGGGACTATGACATTACACGGTAAAAATAAAAAGGATCTTTTCTCTGGAATTTTCTTCATCCTTGTGTCGCTGGTCGGACTCATTCTTGTGCCGTATCAAATACCAAAGATGACGAAGAGCTGGGGAGTTATGAAAACACTTCCTGGTGGTCATAAAATGTTTCCAGTAATGAGCTTGGCTTTAATTGGTGTGTGCGCAGTCATACTGGTTATTTCTGAGTTCGTGAGAAAAACAGAAGCAAAACCCAAAAAAGAAAAGAATGAAGATTTTCGTGGTTTTTGGCTTACAGTTGCTGTTTGGGCAATTTATGCAGTTGCCACCATGTTTATTGGGTACCTTTTTAGTACTCTGGCAACAACCGTATTTTTACTTCGGTATTACGGGGTAACCAGTTGGAAACGGACAGCAATCATCAGCCTTGGGACTGTCGCATTCGTCTACATCATCTTTGTACGAGTTATGCAGGTTCCTTTCCCATCACGAGTTTTGTTGATCTAAAACTTTTCGGTGGAAGAGATTATCTCATCATCTTTAGATAAAGGAGTTTTCCATGATTGAGCAAATTCTGGCTGGATTCGCTGGAGCATTCAGTCCAATTACTATAGCCATGTTGGTCTTTGGAGTTTTTCTGGGAGGCCTGTTCGGAGCATTGCCAGGCTTAACGACCACTATGGCGATGGCAATATTGGTACCATTCACATTCTTTATGCCAACCATGGTAGGTATCCCCTTCCTTCTTGGAGTGTATAAAGGAGGAATGTGGGGTGGTTCTATTCCCGCTATTCTCATAAGTGTACCTGGAACCGGAGCATCGGTAGCCACACTGTATGATGGTTATCCGCTAGCTAAACAGGGGTTGGCAAAAAAGGCGTTGTTAGTAGCACTAATTGCATCTGCTTTTGGTGAGTTTTTCTCCGATATTTTCGTACTATTCGTAATGGAACCACTCAGTAGAGTTGCTCTACTATTTGGAGCTGCAGATTTCTTCTCACTCATTCTCGCTAGCCTTCTGGTCATGTCCACAGTAAGCAGTGGATCGCCTATTAAAGGATTCATCTCTATGGGAATCGGACTATTCCTTGCAAGCATGGGAACAGACCCAGCATTCGGGATTAGTCGATTCACATTCGGTTCACTCTATTTGAGAAATGGGTTCGACTTTATTCCATTAGTAATCGGACTCTTTGCTTTTTCTGAGATTTTGGCAGCCGTTGCTAATAGAAAGAATGTTCACCTAGATACCTCGATTGCAAAAGAGAAGGGTCCTGGACTCAATAGAAAAGATCTGAAATCCATCATAGCTCCTACATTGAAAGGAACTCTTGTTGGAACCATAGTCGGAATGATTCCTGCCCTATCACAACCTATTGCTGCATTCTTAGGTTATTCAGTTGAAAAACGTACAGGAAAGAATAAAGCTATGATGGGACATGGTGCATTAGAGGGCGTAGCAGCTCCTGAAGCAGCAAACAATGCGGTTAATGGTGGAGCACTTGTTCCTCTCTTGACTTTTGGGATACCAGGAGACGTTGTCACAGCAATTTTACTTGGAGCCTTCGTTGTTCAAGGATTGCGCCCTGGCCCAAGGCTCATGGTAGATGATCCTGAAATCATGTATTCAATTTTAACTACACTCGTAGTAGGAAATCTGGTACTGCTGGTTGTTGGCAGACTGTTGATTGAACCTTTCTCCAGAATCGTTTTGATTCCGCGAAATGTGCTATTACCTATACTGGTTGCACTCTGCTTTGTTGGAGCCTTCGCTATTAAAAATAGCATGTTCGATGTTTTCACTGGTCTGGCATTTGGTGTGTTCGGTTTCATCCTGAAACGATACGGATATAGCGTGCCGACATTAGCAATCGCATTCCTCCTTGGATTTAAGCTAGAAACATACTTAGTGCAGGCACTGTCAATATCACATGGTAGTTGGTCCACATTTGTAACCAGACCTATTTCTTTGACATTGTTGGTGTTATGTGCTGCTGTGTTGGCCTTTGGCCTATTCACTGGCATTAATAAAAAACGCAAACATGTTGCTAAATAAGGAACAACGTATGGAATATAAAAACAAGCGTGGGATGGATGTTCATCGACATTGGATTCCACAAGAGTATGTCGACTACATTAAAAAAGGGAACATGGAGGAACTTGCAACCTACACCTCTACTGATAATGGAGATATTCTTCAGTTTCCAGTTCCTGGTAATCCCAAAAAGGCTTGGGTACCTATTACAGAAGCACTGGTTAATATTGAGAAACATGCCCAGGATATGGTGAGTACGAATGTTGATGTCTCCGTAATCAGTCCTCTTCCATTTGCTACACACTATCATGGAGACGGGAAAAAGGTTCTGGACGTATGCAAGATTCTTAACAATAATATTTCTACAGCAGTACAAGAGCGAGGAGAATCTTTCAGAGGCCTTGGGCATGTTCCATTACAGGATCCAAAGTTGGCACTCAAGGAGCTCGAAAGAATTATGGGCGATTTACACCTTAGCGGTGTTCATCTAGGTACAAATGTTCGTGGAAAGTACTTGGGAGATGAAGCCTATACCGAATTTTTTGAAGCCGTCGAGGCTCTTTCTGCTGTTGTGCTCGTGCACCCGATTGATGTTGCCGGATACGATAGACTGCAGGCATTCTATGGAAGAAATTTGATTGGTAACCCCTTGGAAACAACTATCACGGCAGGGAGTATGATTTTTAGTGGAATGTTTGATCGACTTCCACGTCTTAAGATTATCCTCTGCCATGCCGGTGGCATGATGCCGTACATTGCTGGACGTTGGGATCATGGATACCATATGCGAAATGAGTGTAAAACGCCCCAGCGATTACCTTCTTCGTATTTGAAAAACTTTTACTACGACATAATTGCACATTCACAAGAAACGCTTAGATTCTTAGTCAATCGTGTTGGAAATGAGCAGGTTGTTGTAGGGTCTGACTATCCTCTCGATATGGGTTTGGTTGATCCCGTCGGAACGTTAGTGGCTGCTGATTTACCGGAAAATCAATTTGATAATATTCTGAACAATAATGCGAGAAAACTGTTTGACATGAACTAAGTGTAAGGAGAGTATATATGGGTGATAGAAAAATAGCAGTAAAACGTCTAGAAGCGTTTATTAGAGATGCCTTTGTTGCTGCAGGAGCTAAGGAAGAACATGCTGCAACGATTGCTGATCGAATGATTGAATCTGATTTGCAGAGTATGCATGGGCATGGTATTTTTCGTTTGCCCGCTTACATTCGTCGAGTGAAAGAGGGTGGTTACAACCTTAATCCAAACATCAAAATTATTAGAGAAACCTCCAATAGTGCATTAGTCGATGGTGACAATGGTTTTGGACATGTAGTGGTTAGATATGCGGTTGATACCGCCATCCAGAAGGCAAAAGACCATGGTATTGCATGGGTGGGAACTCGGAACAGTAATCATGCTGGTGCAGGTGGATCATATGCAACATTAGCATTACCGCATGATATGATTGGAATTTACATGGCTATTGGCAATGCTAATCATATGCCAGCTTGGGGTGGTTTAGATCGCTTATTGAGCACAAATCCAATTTGCTATGCAATTCCGACAAAAGATGAATTCCCAGTTTTACTGGATATGGCAACCACTGTTGTTTCTTATGGAAAAATTAAAGTGTATGCACAGACCGGAAAAGAGATGCCTGAGGGTTGGATGATAGACCGAGAAGGAAAACCTCTCACCGACCCAAAGAAAATTGAAGAAGGATTTCTCATGCCTATAGGTGAGCATAAGGGATACGGTTTGAATTTTATTATTGGAGCATTAGCAGGAGTACTGAATGCAGCAGCATTTGGAAGTACCACAATTGATTTTAACAAGGACTATAAAACACCTACGAATAGTGGTCAGACATTCATTGCAATGCGTGTCGATTTGCTGAGAGATGCTGAAGAGTTTAAACGTGAGATGGATGAGAAAGTCCGTGAAATGAAAAACTCGACTCCTATGGACCCTTCACGACCGGTTCTTCTTCCTGGGGAGATTGGGTATCGTGAACGTCCGAATGTGCTCAAGAACGGGATACCTGTGGCTGACAATCTTCTTAATCAATTGCGTGCCGTTGCTGCTGATCTCAATCTTTCCGATAAGCTCGAAGACATCTAGTAGATCCTCGATTATTGGTAGTGAAAAGTATATTTTCTTGACTCTATAAGATGGTAGCCCTCCTTCATGTAGGAGGGCTAAAATATTTCCCATTACTTATGCCGTAACTTTCTTGTAGTTTTCCTCTACCTTTGCCCAGTCAAGGACGTTCCAGAAAGCCTTAAGATAGTCGGCACGAAGATTCCTGTACTTAAGATAATATGCGTGTTCCCATACATCTATACCAAGAATAGGAATTCCACCATCTTTCTGCATGAGTGGGGTATCTTGATTTGGGGTTGTAACCACTTGCAAAGAACCATCCCTAAAGGCCACAAAAAAAGCCCATCCAGACCCAAATCTCCCTGCAGCTTGTGCATGCAATTCCTCCTTCAAGGTCTCCACATTACCGAAATCAGATACAATTCGTTCAGCTAATTTTCCAGTCGGTTCCTTTTTTGCCTGAGGACTCAGCATGGAGAAATACAGGTTATGGTTTACATACCCTCCTCCATTATTTCTTACAGTTGTTCTGAGTTTTTCATCCTTGATTGAATCAAGATGCAAAAGTATATCTTCAATCGATGCATCTTTCAAACGTGCATCGTTCTCAATAGCTGCATTGAGATTTTTGGTATACCCGGCATGGTGTTTGGTATAGTGAGTCACCATGGTAAGTTCATCTATGTGTGGTTCCAATTCACTGAAACCATAGGAAAGATCTACTTGTTTAAACATGAAATACCTCCTGTGTATCGTATGTTTATTGCCTAGCTATTTACTAGGTTCTATAAAATATACATAAAGTCTTTCCATTAGACAAATGAAAATATAATGGGAATTTTAAAAAACCAGTTCTCCTCTCTTGGAAAACTGGCTCTTCATTCTTACAAACAGGACATTGTATGGTTGCCCAGAACAAGACTCGAACTTGCACAGTGTTGCCACCACTAGGACCTGAACCTAGCGCGTCTACCAATTCCGCCATCTGGGCATACTCCGAGACTATAGCTTAGACCCCCTTATTTTGTCAACGTACACTGCAGTTGCCGAAGCACAGCATTCTTTGTATGTTCCAACTATATCATCTGATATAAAGGAAGGTATTGTATGAAAGTAACATTTGGTGGAACCCCAGTGGAACTGGCTGGAACCGAAATACATGTAGGCGATACGATCGCCGATTTTAGTGCAGTTAATACTGATTTAAGTCCGTTCAAACTGAGCGAAGTAAAAGGGAAAAAACTCATTGTGGCGGTACCATCTCTCGACACATCTGTATGTGATTCGGAGGTAAGAAGGTTTAACAAAGAGGCGGCAAGTTTTAACGATGTAACAGTAATTACTATTTCCATGGATCTTCCGTTTGCACAAAAGCGGTGGTGCGGAGCAGCTGGAATTGATAAGGTCATTACGGTGAGTGATTATAAAGATCGCGATTTTGCCCATACCTTTGGAACATATCTTCCTAACGTAGGTCTCATCGCAAGATCAATTTTCTTCCTGGATGAAAACAATTCGGTACGTTATGTTGAATACGTTCCGGAAGTAACAGATCATCCCAATTATAATGCTGCCTTGGCAGCCGTCCGTGTATAGATTTCTCGTTATATTGTTCTCGCCCCGGATTGACAGTTTGCCAATCCGGGGATTTTTCTTTCATATGCACATCTTTTCGGGGATAAAGTAATACCTGTTCAAGAAACTTGAAAAAGGTTTAAAAGAACTCTACAGTGTATCTATGAACATACGTATTCTGTTTCTTGGAGAAATTGTTGGTCGCCCGGGTATTCATGCACTACGCTATGGCCTAAAAGGATTAAAGAGCGAACGAAAAATTGACTTTACCGTAGCAAATGCAGAAGGTACCACCAATGGTTTTGGAATAGGTAAAAATCACGCAATTCAACTTCTAAAAATGGGTATAGACCTACTCACGACAGGAGAAAAAACGTATTTTAAAAAAGATATGGTAGAACATATTGGGAAAAATAACCGCATAGTACGCCCAGCCAACTACCCTGCTGGAAATCCTGGGAAAGGAATTCGAATTGTAGAAATTGGCACAATGAAAGTGGGGTTTTTCACCTTGCTTGGGAATTCAGACTTTCCTCGGACACACCTTGCAAATCCATACCTCGCTGCACAATCCATCATAGAAAAATTAAGATCAGAAACCGATGCACTTTGTTTACAATTTCATGCATCTACAACGGCAGAAAAACAGACAATGGCTTATCATGTGGATGGAAAAGTAGCGGCAATGGTGGGAACTCACACAAAAGTTCTCACTGCAGATGCACACATTCTCCCTCACGGAACCGCTATGATTACCGACAACGGTAGATGTGGCAGTTCCTGTGGCGTGGGAGGTTTTGAACCACAGTTTGAATTGGAACGATTTCTCACTCAGGTGCCTTCACGGTCACAGGAATATTGGAGCAAACTTGAGCTTCAAGGAGTAATTATAGAGATAGATGATGCGGGTAAAGCTCAAACGATTGAAGCAATAAAAATACCGGTCGAAGTGCCAGAAGAAAAACCCGCCTCTTAACATAAGGAGTTTCAGCTATGTACGAACAAGCAGCTGTAGTATCAATTACCGATACCCATACAATAAAAGTTTCATGCGACACACAAGCATGTCAAAATTGCCAAGCAGGATCGTTCTGTTCCACTAAAGGGAAAACGTTTGTTGCGCACAACAATACCGGCACCAACCTTGCAATTGGAGATACTGTAGAACTCTATTTACCACCAGGAAAGACAATTGCTGCGGGTTTTATTGCCCTTCTTGTTCCCATATTGCTTTTCCCCGTTGGATACTATCTCCCCTCATTATTCAGTCAGAATGCTTCAGAGTACTTTAGGATAATTTCGGGTATAGGCGGAATAGCCATCGGCTTTCTTATCAGTAGAGCCTTCTCAAAAGCAAAATCAAAAGAGTATACCCCTGAAATTACTCGAATAATAAAATCGGCTTCTCAGTAAAGGAGAGCTATACACGTGAAGGGAATAGGATTAACTATTGGGATTCTCACATTACTTTTCTTTCTTCCATCCTGTTCCTTCGCCCCTGAACAAGTTCCCTTTGACGGGAAGCCAGCAGAATTTCCCGATATGCGATTAGTGAAAACTCAGTATCTCTTAGGTGTAACCGGTGCACAGCCAATCACCATTCAGGCTGAAGTTATCGAAGTCTACAAAAAGGCAAATCTTGTCTATATTAATGAAGCAAATTTCGTCCAACTTAACGAAGATGATGAGGTACTTTTTTCTGGTTCTTTCGGTACTGCACAAGTTGATACCGACACAAATATTATTAAAATGGACAATGGGGTGACAATTCAGAATCATACCGACAACTTCGCTATTGAGGCAGACTCACTTACATGGGATCACCCAAACCGTGAAGCTGCTGGGGAAGATGACATACAAGTCACCATTACCCTCAAAGAACATGATATACTGAGAGGAACTGGTTTTCGAGGAGACTTTAAAACGGCCACCTTTGAATTCTCACATATAGAGGAAGGGCAGCTTCATTATGAATAGAATATGCTTCAGTAGAAAACGATTGCTATTCGGATTCCTCATACTCACGGTCATGACAAACTTTCTGATTGCGGCAGCAGAACCTGTTTCATTCAGAGGCGGCTATACACGAGCTGTAATGAGAGAGGGCAGAGAATCCATCCTCCTTAGTCAGGGAGCTGTAGTACAGTCGGGGTCTATTCAATTTGAAGCACAGAGTATTGAACTTATTGGGCCTAACGCTCGTTATGTAGTTGCACAGGGAGCTGTACGTATCACAGATGCAGACAATGCACTCATAATCAATTGCACCGAGTTATCGTTCGACAGAGAAAGCGAACAACTGCTGGTCGACGGCTGGGTTGAAATTCAGGACTTAGAACACGAGGTAATTGCAAGCGGTGCATATCTATCATATAGCCGATCAGCGGGAACTATAAAACTGCAGATAGCGGCAAAATTGTTACGACACACCGAATCAGGACCTATGATTTGCCGTGCAGACAGCATTGAATACAATAGGAGTGAACAGAAGCTGGCTCTGATGGGAAATTCAGAGATTCTTTGGAAGGGTGATACATACCGATCATCTATTACCATGGTCGATCTCACTACTGATGAAATCGTCATGGAGGGAAATATCGAAGGGTCTGTACATGGCTGATGTTCCAAAACAATCAACATTGTATGTGGAAAATCTCTTTAAACGATACGGAAAAAGGCAGGTGGTCAAAGGCGTCTCCTTCGAACTTAAATCGGGAGAAATTGTGGGCTTACTTGGTCCGAATGGAGCTGGTAAAACTACCATGTTCTATATGATTGTAGGTTTTATTCCATCAGATAGCGGTATTATTCGACTCAACAATCGTGATGTTACCAAATTACCTATGTATCAACGCTCCCGTATGGGGATATCGTACCTGCCTCAGGAACCTTCTTTATTTCGGAAACTGACTGTTGAACACAATATTAAATTAGTAGTTGAAACGCGAAGTGATCTCACAGAATATGAAAAAGAGCTGGAGGTACAGCAGTTAATCAGCGAGTTCGGCCTCGAAGATATTGCCCATCAATATGGGTATACACTCAGCGGCGGAGAGCGAAGACGAACCGAAATTGCCCGGAGTCTTGGAAGTAATCCAGCATTCCTACTGCTCGACGAACCCTTTGCTGGAATTGATCCAAAAGCAGTTTATGAAATCAAACGTCTGATACGTTCTTTGGCAGATCGCGGAATAGGAGTTCTCATTACTGATCACAATGTTCGGGATACCTTGGCAATAACACATCTCTCGCATATCATACACGAAGGAGAGATTCTCGCGAGTGGTAATAAATTTGACCTTTTACAGAACACTGAAGCCCGGAGAATCTATTTTGGAGAAGATTTCATTGAGGTTGATACCATATGAGTCCATCACTAGGCTTACAGCAATCACTGAAACAGCAGCTCACGCTATCACCGCAGCTTATTCAGACATTTGAAATACTTGCAATGTCCTCTCTGGAATTGCAGCAAAGAATAAAAACAGAAATCGAACAAAATCCTGCCCTCGAAATTCCTTCTGAACGCACCGTTTCCATAGAGCGTATTTCCGAACAAGAAAGCAAAGGACGCCCGGAAGATGATTATAGTGACAGTGCAGCGTATGATCCAAATAAATACCGTTCATCGATTCGTATTTCATCAAGTTATGATCAAGATGCTGCCGACAGAAACCAGCAGTTTCTTGAAGGAGTCCTTTCAACTTCAGAAACGCTTCAAGAGTATCTTCTTCGTCAATTAGGTTGTTTGCACTTGAGTGAAGATGAATTTGAACTAGGAAAAATCATTATAAGCAACCTTGACCAAAATGGATTTCATCAGAACTCCCCTGAGGCTCTTGTAAAAGCTGATAAGAGAGGAAAGTTGTTTGAGATGCTCCCGGTAATACAAAGTCTGGATCCTCCTGGCATTGCTGCAGCCGATTTTAGAGAGTCTCTTGTATTGCAAGCCAAGGCAGATAACTTATCGTCACAGGAGTTAGAACTCTTCACCCGTATTGTGTATGACCATCTGAATCAACTCAGACTCCACAAGATTAAGGATGTTTCCAAATCACTTTCCATTGAAGAAAAAGAGGTGGAAACATTATACGGGTACTTGAAAACACTGAATCCGTACCCTGGCCTGCAGTACAACACAGAGGAAACTCAATATATTATTCCAGACCTGATTGTTCGAAAAGTCGATGGTAAACTCCAACTTCGGTTGAACACAGAACATATTCCCACGCTTACCATAGATCCTGAATTCTCCTCCCTAGAGACAGATCCACGTGATTCCCACCATAAAGAAGTAGCCAATTACATCAACAATGCAATTAAATCAGCAACCCAGCTTATCTCACAGATACATATGCGCAGCGAAACCATGAAAAAAATCGGCATGGAACTATTGCGATTTCAATACGAATTTTTTCTGTATGGTCACCGGCACTTAAAACCACTTACCTATCGGGATATTGCAGAAGATTTATCGCTCCACGAGACCACCATCAGTCGGGCAGTTCAAGGGAAGTATATAGATACTGACTGGGGAATACTTCCCATAAAGGAACTCTTTAGCTCGGCTCTTCAAACAACACAACCAGGAAGTGATGGTGAAGTCTCTAAACGTGCAGTAATGGATATGGTTAGAGAACTGGTTGAACATCACGATGGAGCCAAGCCTCTTTCTGATCAGAAAATAGCCAATATTCTCTCTGAGCGTGGAATTAAAATTGCACGTAGGACTATTAGCAAGTACAGAAAAGAATTACATTTAGATTCATCATACGAGAGACCTATGAACTAACAAGTTGTTCTCTGACTCTCTTTTTCATCTGCTTCTTGTGTGCATACATCCGTCTGTCTGCTTCTGCAAAAATATCATCAATTGAATTGAATTCTTCAGGATGCTTCCAGAGTGCTTCCCCATAGGCCAGGCTATACATAGTTCGAACATCTCCCAGACGAGAATCATATGATAACAGTACATGCTTTCTCTGTGCATAGGCTTGCTCATCACACGGTTCACAAATCATCGCAAATTCATCGCCTCCAATTCTGTATACAGTCCCTACCCCTTTAAATCCCCCTGAAAGTTCTTTCGCAATTGAACGGAGCAAATCATCACCTGCATTATGTCCTGCTTTATCGTTCATCTCTTTAAGATTGTTAACATCGAACACAACAAGCCCAATCGGAATAAAATAAGCACGGCTCCTTAACACATCCATCCGTTCATCGAAAGCTCTCCGATTTGGAATACCCGTGAGTCCGTCGGTATGCACTAAACTGAGCAGATACTCATCCCTTCCCCGTTGTGCTATATAGCGCATTACCCTACACAGTATCTGGTGTAGGAGTATTGCACCGAAGGCAAAAATGCCAAGATTCAGGATAAGTGCATTTAACAGGTTGGGAAGAGGAAGAATGAGAAGAATAAACTCACCGACTATGGCAAAAAATAGACAGCTGAAAGCTATGAGGAATCGCAGTATAGGTCGATTCCCACGAATATAGTCTCTTATTGAGATAGCAATAAGCACGATAAAATAGAGCAACAACACAACAGTCACCGGTGTAAACCACAGCGAATAATTACCCACGCCATTAAGCTGAAGAGCAGAAGCTAGTACGAACGCAAATGGAAAGATTTGAACAAATACCAGGAGTATGGGCCCTTCTGGTATTTTATACATACTTTTTACAAACCATGTTACAAAAACAGGCAGCATATACAGTGAGAACATTGCAGCTACCAGTAAGACGACTTGGTTATGAATGAGTATTTGGGTGGACATGCTTCCAGAAACCATCCATAGCCCGGCACAGAACTCAATTCCGGCAAATGCAAACCCGTTTGAACGGATTTCCAGCTTTCTAAAAAATGTAAGTGTAAAGATGAGAACTACAACTGCAGTGATTATTATGAGGAGACCGAAGAATAGAGAGAGCCCGTCATACCGAAGGAGCTCAATAATTTGTGAAGTTCTTGATCCAATAAAAACGTCATACAGAATGAAGCCATTATCATTCTGATTTGAAACCATATGTATTTCCAGTAATTTCCCATCTACGTCTGAAGGAAGTCGCAAGACATGGTTTATATACCCAAGTAATACTGTTTTCCTTGTATCAAGACTCCCATCGTATGTATAAATCTTCTCTCCATCGAGATAGACATCAACCATTTTCTGGGAAGTGCGAAACATAATACTACTTTCATAGGGTTGGACTCGTGAAATCTTTCTTGAAAGTACCAGTACCTGATTCGGAATTTCGGGTTCATCAATTATTGCAGGAAGAATTACATGCTGATCTTTTACTTCTCCGTCAATCGAGAGTGTCCAACCATCCTCGATTTTCCGGGCAGAACTTTCCCAAAAAGAATTAATATCAATCCGTGCTACATCCTCAAGGGTAAGCACAAGTAGTATTGTGAAAAGTACATAGAGCATGAAAATCAATCTTCTGGGCTTTAAATTCATGACCTTTCCACTGTATCACATTCCTTGCATGAGAGTTATAACAAATGTGCGGAGAAATTACAAATTTGCCAAAATATTACACTCAGGCTTTCCATTTGACTTTTCCCAGCTCCGGTCGTATCCTTTTTATACAACGTTTTGGAAGGAGGACCTATGAATTTAGAAATCAGAGGAATCCACTACAATGTGAGTGATGCGACACGTGAGTTTTTCGAGAAAAAACTTCAAAAACTCTCATTTGCTGATCAATTCATCCATGACCTTACTATTACAGTCAACAAGGAACACTCTGGGCAAGGGTACAAAGTGGATGGAAAAATGCACTTTTCTTGGGGACTGGTTAAAATGGTAAGTACCGATTGCTATGAGTTATACGAAGGTATTGAAATACTGGTCGATAAACTCGAGGCGACTGCCAGAAAGGAAAAAGGGAAAATTCAAGAGCATAAATAGAGCTTCCCTGCAATGGGAAGCAATACATCGAACAGCCCTGGGTCAATCCAGGGCTTTTTTCTTCTCTCGAAGCAGTAAACTACTTAACAAACGCTCACTTATCCGCTTAAGATATGGTATCCTGAGTTCCGCAGCAAAAACAATAAGAATTGCTAATAACTAATTATCCTAAAGGCAATTAATAGGCAATCATGTAGCCATAATATCTCAACAATTGTAGTACATCAGTAGATATCTTTCGTT
>Ga0334901_1002612_pt1 | contig 15036 bp, 14 predicted proteins | sample GraSluR3_MG_3_FD_207216 | JGI IMG/M metagenome (GOLD analysis project Ga0334901, IMG submission 207216) | Sludge microbial communities from methane-producing bioreactor in Wageningen University, Netherlands - Granular Sludge_15_08-R3 | ecosystem: Engineered > Bioreactor > Anaerobic >...
AAATCTCACTTTAAGAAAATTTATGGATGCAGCAGGTGAAGCCATCAAAAAAGATATCAGAACAATAAATGATCTTTTTGATCTAAAAGATGAATTAAAAAATGCAGTAATTACACTCCATATTACCAGAAAAAAGGTTAATTATAGGTATATCACTTTTATTCCTCCGGAAGCTACCAAATATATCATTATGTATCTTAAAGAAAGAGTCTTTGGAAGTAATAAAAAGATTCAGATTAAAAACTATGATTCTTCATTGTTTGTTAAAAATAATGGAGAACCCATTGATCGTGATGTAATTGTAACTAATTTTAGAAGAATTGGTTTACAAGCTGGTTTTAAAAAGAATGATGGGGCTTATAGTTTTTGGAGAGCTCATGGTATGCGTAAATACTTCATATCAACCATAATGAATAAATTAGGTGATAAGGTTTTAGCTGATTTCTTAGCGGGCCATAAGATATCTGATGTTGATAGGGCTTACTGGTATATGGATCCTGAAGATTTGAAAAAAAGGTACATGAAGGCATTACCTTATCTTTCGATTGATAAAACAAAAGTTTTAGAGATTAAGAGTGAAGATTATAAACGCATTGAAGAATTGGAAAAAACTCAGGAATTGTTGAGACAGCAATTGATTAAAACTGAAAAAACATTAAAAGCTATTGAAAGTAACCCCAAAATAATTGAAATTTTACGCCGAACATCTTAATATTATTATTGAACATAATTTGTTGTATGAGTAGAATGGATTCTTTTTTATCATGGGAAGAAGATTATAAATCAATAGAATCAGAATTTTTAAATTTTGTCAAATATGTACCCATATCTAAAGAACATGAGAATGTTTGGTCGTTAAAATTAGCCAATCAATTATTATTAATTGGAAGCAGTATTGATTCATTTTTCAAATGTGCTTTAGCTTCTTTTAGAAGAAATATAATACAAAAACATATTAATAGTCCTAAATATGGAACTATTACTTTTAAAAAAGAAAATCAAATTGATAAGTACGATTATGATAGTATAGGTTACACAATAGAGGATTTTATTGCAGAATCTAAATTTTATGAAAATATTTTAAATGAAAACGAACCAAATATGGGTTTGTACCGGGATATTTTTGAGGATATTTATGAGTTAAGTAACAAATCAATATATGTACTCAGAACTGAAGAAAAAATAAGACCATTTAAAGGATGGGAGAATAATAAAAGTCCTCAATGGTGGATAAAATATAGAGCATTAAAACATGATAAATTTCAAAATCGGAAATTAGCTACTTTAAAAACAGTATTAGACTCTTTAGCTGCTTTATTCTTGTTAAATGTATATCATTATGAAAATCGTAAATTTTTAGTTGATAACAATATTATTAAAAGCAACATTGATTTAAGGTCCACTGATTTTTTTTATTCCAAAAAATTTCATACTATTCAACCAGTAATTGCAAAAACAGAACTTTTTGGTTTTATATGGGATACAGATAGCTTATGGGATACATATCCCTGGTCAATATTAGATCCGGGAAATGTTTATGGACTTTAATTAAATTTTTAATTTTTTTTTATAAATAGTAATATTAATGATGTCAACTTTTAATGAATTTAGTTATTTTGAAAATTGTGTGTTTTTTTAATCTTTATATATGATAATATCATACATTATTGTATGAATTTAATACAAATAACGGAGCAGATAGAGAAGGGTAATAACCTGATCTTTTATAATAAGAATGTCTTCGAGTGTTTTAATTCATTGAAGAATGATTATATGTGCATATATTTTAATGAACCTATACCGATGAAACCTAGATTGATTGAAGCTATTCTTCAAATCTCTAGCGATGATAAGTTATCTCTTAATCGGTTAACCATCGCTGAACTCATGGAAATCCTTATTAATGAATTAAAATATGAACAATTGATAATACTTTTTAACCATTTTGAAAGGTTAACCAAGAAAACGGTTCAATCATATCAATATCTTAACTCTCTGGATAATATTCAGTTTGTTTGCAGTTTTGATAAGAAATTTAAACCTGAGGTTTATCCTTTTTTTAAAACCTTTGAACTTGTAAATAGGGAGGAATATTTAGATTTAAGTGGTGCAGATGAAATTAATATTACTTATCCTGTTTTTGCTCTTTTGAGCATTTTATGTTTCTTTGTTTATCTTAAAATGGCTTCATTAGAAGTTGGATTTCTTCTTGTGGGTGCTTCTTGGTTTGCATTGATCATATTCAGGTCCTTGATGTATGTAGGGGGGCGTATATGAAATTTTACACCCATATTGCAGGAGCAATATTATTTTATTTAATTTTGGCCCATTTCCTCAATCCTGGAAATCTTATCTTGAATGTATTAATCGTAAGTGTAGTAGCGATAACCCCCGACATAATAGATAGGTTATCAGGCTCACACAGGGGAATGGGCCACTCCATTTTATGGATTATTCCCATCATTTTTGTTGGACGTTACAATTTTCTTTTAGGTGCAGCATTAATGGTGGGATTTCTGTCACATATAGTACTGGATGTGTTCACAGTTAATGGTTGTCCGCTTTTATATCCCTTTAAAAAGACTAAATTTGCTTGTTTGGGTAAAAAAAGAAGAATAAAGACAGGTACTAATCAGGATAAGAGTGTGTTTTTTTTCTTAGTAATTTTTCTCATACCTATGATAATTTTCAGTTTTAATTTAGGTTATCTTATTAGTGGTTTTGATTCTCAATATGCTATTTTTGCAGGTAATTCTGAGATTGTAAACACTTCTGAAAGTGTTTCTGGAACTAAAAACAATTTTAACTTAAATTTTCAATTAGATGAAGAAGTAAACAAAAAAATAACCATCCGTAGGGTGGATGAAAACATCACAACCATTACAATTAACGATATAGAATCTGGAGGATGAAGAAAATGTGTGAATATTATAGAGTGTACTGTGATGCATATAGAAAAGATGTTAGAAAAGAAGATTGTGAAGAATGCAAAATGAAAGATAAATACAAAGTTTCAAATTATAAAGATTGCCCTTTTTATGGGAAATTCCTGGTACAATACACAGGAGAGATTGGATGATAAATCTAATAATTGGTATTGTTGTTTTAATCAGTTTTTGCTATATTTTACATGATTGTGTTAAAAATCAAAGGAGCAATTGTATTTGGATATTTAATAGTTTGAATCTATTTTTAGCTATTTTTAATATTTCAGCTTTTTTTAAGTAAATTAATTCTGAAGATTATCATGTTAATTAAAAAAAATGATTCTGCTAAATTTTTTACATTATATGAAGTAATTCCATAGATTCTGATAATTAAAAATTTGTTTTAACAATTAGAAATCTATATATTCAGCATGAAGTAGATAACCACAATTCTGACAGCCTACTCTATAATAAAAGCCATGTGGTTCAGAATCGACTGTAGGTCCCGTAAGTTCTTGAATTTCTTTAATTTCTCCCCCACACTGAGGGCAAATAGCAAGTTCTAGTAACACATCTTCTTTAGCATCAAATCTAGAGGTGATTTCAGCCATTTTTATTAAGTTTTCAAGATCAGGTCTTTGAATATCCTCCAGTTTTCTGATTTCATTTAATCTCGTTATCGATGCACTCCTTACTTCTGAAAGCTCATTACAATAATCACTAAAATCTATAGGACGCTCTTTGGAACTATCATTACAATATTCTTCGAGAATTATATCTGCTTTCTCAATATACAAATTCAAATTACGAAAGAATGTTTCTTTAAAAGTGAAATTATTAGATTTTTTATAATACTTTTCCGAAACATTAATAATCCATGAAGTAAATTCGGTTATTTTCCCTCTTATTTCATTTAGACTAGATTCTTTAGGATCATAGTAATCATTATGCTCAATTTTGCTGCGAATATTATGCATACTGTTTATCAAAGCATCCCATTTGTCAGGATTTTCAATACGTTTTAAGCAAGATTTTATATGTCTCCATCTAACTTTTAGATGCGTATTTTTAAGAGCATTATCATCTAATCCACAATTTTTTACTCCAGCTTCCCTTAATAACCTTTGAAAATAGTCATATAATGGTTTATGGGCCATTCTTCTACTAGTCACATTATCCAAATTTTGACTGTCAAATGCATCAAGTAAATCTTGATATTCTTGAATTTTAGCCATTTATACACCTTATTTTTTTAATTGCATACTTAACGTAATAAATTGATAAAGTACCGTTTTCCTTGAACGGTTATATCTTCGATCATTACTATTCCACCCATGTGTGCTCGAGATAATTCAATGTAGTCTTCTGAATCCATTAATTTTAATATTAAATGGATTAATGCTGTGGGACATTCAACCACTGACTCAAGTTCATAGTCGTAGAATAAATTGTCATTAAGTATGGCCGCTGCAATCTGCTTATAAAGATTATCATAATTTTCTAAAAAGTTCTCAGCATATATTTTAAACCCTTCATGTGTCAATTGAATAGCAGAATGGCGTATTTGCGGAGTACGATGTATTTTAACTAAAAATTCTGACTCTAAAACTTGTAAAGACTCCTCTATAAATCTATCAGACAGTTCTGAATCTTCTAATTTATTAATTATGCTTTGTACATGTGGCATGGCATTAGACAAATTTTCATCAATCATTAAATCTCCAAGAGCTTTCAATACTAATGCATCATTCTCTACAAGGCCCGAAATATTATACTCTACTTTTGCAAAGTTAGGTATTTCACCTAGTGGGGTCTTTTTCTCCATTTCAAAAATTAACATCAACAAGTCTTGGAATTTTTCTTCATAATTCGAAACATCATCGATTGTAATTCTGGCAATGTGTCTCAAACTTTTAAAGTAGTCTACTCCTCTATCAAGTAAAATAGGTATAATACGAATTTGATCTTCTAATTTTCTATAAACTGCTGCAGATGTTTCTTCTTTCACCCAAGCCTTGTTAACGCTGGATTCGGACAATACAATAATAACCATATCAGTTTGATATATTCCCTTATCAAAAACCATTTCAATTATATTATCTCCGGGTTTAATCTCGTATTCATCTAACCAAGCATCAACACCTTTTTTTCTCAGTTTATGATATAAATCCCTAACAAAACGTTCTTTATCCTCTTTAGAATGACTTATAAATACTTTAGGATTTTTAATTGAAGTCATAATTTTTCCTCAGATAGTTATATCCAATTATTCCATGAGTTAAACTGATTAAACTTTAGCCCATTCCTCACAAACACGTGTAGCTTGTTCTAAAACCGTTTTAACAGCTAATTTCTGTTTATCTGGTGGATAACCATATTTTTTTAGTATCCTCTTAACTGCTACTCTCATCTTTGCCTGTACGCTTTCTCTTAGTGTCCAATCGATGGTTATATTGCTTTTTATAGCTTGAACTAATTCCATGGCAATTTCCCGTAGTACATCATCTCCCAAGACCTTCACTGCACTATCATTAACACCAAGAGCATCATAAAAGGCTAGTTCATATTCCGTTAATCCCAGATTTTCCCCTCTATTTTGTGCTTCCCTCATCTTCTTGGCTAGTTCTATTAGTTCTTCAATAACAGCCACTGCTTCAATATTCCTGTTGTGATATTTTTTGATGGTCTTTTCCAACATATCAGTGAATGAACGAGCTTCTATAACATTTTTACGTGAAATAGTTTTTATCTCATCATTAAGTAGTCTTTTGAGTAGTTCTGCTGCAGTGTTCTTATGTTCCATGTCCTTAACTTCTAGGAGAAATTCATCTGAGAGTATGGATATGTCTGGTTTTTTAAGACCTGCTAATTGGAATAGATCTAAAACTTCATCAGATACTAAGGCCGTTGATAGGATCTGTTGGATGGCCATGTCAACATCTTCAACTTGTTCAGCTGAGGGCATTGTAACTTTAATTATGTAATTTTTAACAGCTTTAAAAAATGCTAAATCATCCCTTATCTTTAATGCTTGTGGATGTGGCACCGCCAATGAAAAAGCTTTAGATAATTCGTTCACATACTTCATACAACGTTTTTTACCATCTTCCTGACCCAAAACAAAGTCTGATCCATCACGCATAAGATTTAGTTTCTCGGCGGTGTTAGCTTTATGAAAACCCTCATAGTGAAATCCGTGGAATAGTCCTGTGACTATTTCATATTTTTCCATCATTATAGCTACAGCTTTTTCCTGGTCAAAAGTGATCTCTCCACGTCCACCACCTTCAGTATACTGGGAAAGGGCTTTTTTAAGTTCTGTGGCAATTCCCAGATAATCTACTATTAATCCTCCTTGTTTGTCCTTGTATACTCTGTTTACCCGGGCAATGGTTTGCATTAGTCCATGACCTTGCATAGGTTTGTCAAGGTACATGGTATGTAAGCTAGGGACATCGAACCCTGTAAGCCACATATCTCTTACTATTACTAATTTTATGGGTGAATTAGGGTCACGGAAATGGTCCCCTAATTGTCTTCTTCTTTGTTTATTTCGAATGTGTGGCTGCCAATCCAATGGATCAGTGGCACTACCAGTCATGACCACTTTTAAAAAGCCGTATCGGTCATCATCATTGTGCCATTGAGGTCGGAGTTTGATGATCTCTTTGTATAAATCTATGCAGATACGTCGACTCATACATACAATCATTCCTTTACCTTCTTGTTCATTGTAGCGTGCTTCAAAGTGGCTTACTAGATCTTTAGCTATTTTTTTGATACGTGTTTTACTGCCTACAACTGCCTCCATCCGGGCCCATTTAGTTTTGAGTTTTTCTTGACTCTCTAACTCCTGACCTTCAGTAACAAAATCAAACTGGGGATCAATATGTGGTTTTTCATCTTTTTTTAAGTCCAATTTAACCAGTCGGTTTTCATAGTAGATTCGAACTGTGGCTCCATCCTCCACTGCCTGTTCAATATCGTAAACATCAATATAATTACCGAATACTGCTACAGTGTTTTTATCTCCACGTTCCAGTGGTGTGCCAGTAAATCCAATAAAGGAAGCATGTGGCAGAGCATCACGCATGTGCCGTGCAAAACCATCAATAAAATCATATTGACTACGGTGGGCCTCATCAGCTATCACTACAATATTTCTACGCTCAGATAGTGTAGGATATTCGGTTCCCTTCTCAGGGAGAAACTTCTGGATAGTGGTGAACACAATGCCACCACTGGCGACTTTTAGTAATTCTTTTAGGTGTTCTCTATTCTCTGCTTGTACAGGTTCTTGTCTTAAAATGTTTTGTGATGCTTTAAAGGTGCCGAATAATTGATCATCTAAATCATTTCGATCAGTTAAAACCACCAACGTAGGATTATCCATTTCCAGTACCAATTTACCAGCATAGAAAGCCATGATCAGGCTTTTACCAGAACCTTGTGTATGCCAGACCACTCCACATCTTCGATCTCCCATGGGGCTGGCGGCTTTTATTGTCGCGTCTACTGCTTTATTAACTGCGTGGTACTGGTGATATGCTGCTAATTTTTTCTTTATGGTGGTTTCAGAATCATCATACACAATGAAATGATGTACTAGATCCAGTAAGACTTTCTTGTTGAACATTCCTCTTATGAGGACTTCCATTTCCAGCATAGCAGTTAGTGCATCTTTTTCTCCTTTGATGGTTTTCCAAGGCATAAAACGTTGTATATCACTGGTTAGGGTGCCTGCACGTGCTTCCATACCGTCACTTATCATTAATATCTCATTAAAATGGAATAGGCTGGGTATTTCTGATTGATATGTTTGCAGTTGATGATATGCTTTATCTAGAGTGGCTTTCACATCCGCCGGATTTTTAAGTTCAACCACTACAAATGGTAGGCCATTGACAAAAAGAACAATATCTGGTCGGCGATTATGATCATTTTCTATTACTGTGAACTGGTTTACTGCCACAAAATCATTATTTTCAGGACTGTCAAAGTCAAATAACCATACTTTATCATGAACAATCCTACCCTCTTTTCTGTACTCAACAGTCACACCTTCAGTAACCAACTGATGAAAATTGAGATTATTAGTTAATAGGTCTGGACTGTTGATCCTTAAAACTTTTTTAACAGCTTCCTCTTTAGCTGTGGGAGGAATATCTGGGTTCAAACAGTATACAGCATCTCTCAATCTACCCGCTAATACAACATCACTGTAAAGTTCTCTCATTGGTTGTGGCCCGTCCGGTGATATATCTGGGCCGTGGAGGGTTTCATAACCTAATTCTTTTAGAATTTCCAGTACTAGGTATTCTACATCATCTTCAACCGGTACCAAGCTCATTTTTCATCCTCCAATGGAACCCTTATTTTTCCTGACATTAATTTTGGTAAAAGTGAATTCCTAATTTGAGATAGATTTTCATTTTGTAAATGTAAAGTTTGGATCTGACAAAATAATGGTTCTAATAAAAAATTAAATGACTTCATGATATTACTCTTAGGAATAATAATCTTTAAGGACCTAAATGTTGATTTATTTATTTCTTTAAATGTAGATCCACTGGCAAGTGAAATAATATATTCTTTATTCATTTTAATCCAATAATAAAGATAAAATGTGGATAATTTTTCATTAGGAATGCATGTTATGAATCCTTGATTTGTACAAGCTTCTTTGGTGTTAATTGATAGTTCACCAACTGTTGCCCTGCTTGTCATCATAAGAGAATACGGTGGGAACAACTTAGCAGAGCTTTTATTTAACCCAAGTTCATTAATTGATTTCTCAGATTCTAAAATGAACATTTGATTGTTAGAGGTAATATCTCGAGGAACAAACCATTTTATATTCCCATTTTTCCAATATTCTTCTTTTTTGGTTGAAGGTGTTCCACCCCCAGTGGTTTCAATCGATTTACCAATTTCTTCAATTTCCCATCCTTGTGGTATCTTGCCTAACTCTGAATCAACCATTTCGCCGCCACCGGACTTGTAGGGCTGACCATTCTCATCAGGAAACTCAAAATCTATAAACCAATGCCTGAAAATAGCCTGACCCAACGCCTCCAAAGTCTGATTCATCTGATGATTAAGTTCAATTTTTTGATCTATTGCTGAAAGGAAATTGGTTATTCTTTTTTGTTCATTTATTGATGGTAACTGAATGTAAATGTGATTAAAAACATCATTTTCCACTCTTTGCCTTCCAGAAGTTCCAGTCATAGATTTAATTAATTTTTTTCGTATAATTGGTGAGATGGAGATGTAATATGTAAATTGTGATGTAGTTAATTCTTTTTTAGGGGATAAAACGATAAATTCTGTCGAACCCGCAGCTATTTCATTATCCTCCAAAAAATCTACATAAGCAGTTTTACCATTTTCTAGGCTGGGAGTTATTCTTGCCACAATTGTATCTCCATTTTTAAATCTAGAACCACCAGAATATGTTTTATATTCAAAATTTTGAATCTTTTTATTAAATTCTTTTAAATTAGGCATAGAAACAAATTTTACTTTATCTCCCCTCTTAACAGTTCTTTTTGGGTTTACATTAATAATATCGGATAAAATAAATATTTCCCAATCTTCTGGAATTAATCCTATTTCAGTTTCTTTATATTTGGCTGGCATTTAACTACCTTTTTGAGTTAATTAAAACATCAACTAATAGATTGATAAGATAAAATCCATATTCCACGATTAAAGAGTCCCGACCAAAATCAATGCCTTTTTTACCATAAAATAAATTATTACGGGCCCTGTAGATGAATTCTAATATATTCTGGAAATCATCTGTTGAGTTGATTATACCATCTGTGGGGCTCAGTTGTGTAGCGCAATGATCTAAATCACAATCCCCCCATTTGTCCTTTCTTTTTGTAAAGTTAGTGATAGTTTGTGCTTTCAGTATATCAATAATTTCATTTAATTTATCTATATCTACTTTAGAATAATATTGTTCTTTTATTTCTGAATTTCTTTTTAATTCTTGAATTAATTCTCTTTCTCTTTTGTTACCATAATTTCTATAACAAATAAGTGCTACAAAAGCTAAATAATCAAATATAAATTTTACAAAGTAATCTTCTTCCTTATTAGCCCTATTGTGCCAACTATCAACTCTTTTCAGAAGTTCAGAGCTCATATCCTAACCCCTTGAGATTAGTTTTTATTTCTTCTTCCAATCTTTGGGATTCTTCGAATTGTTGGGCTAGTTCCTTTGTGAGTTTTTGCATTTTTTCCTCAAATTCCTCGGGGTCTTCTTCTTCCTCAGCAAAACCCACATAACGCCCAGGGGTGAGTATGAAATCATGTTTTTTAACCTCATCTTGTGTGGCGGACTTGCAGAATCCACGGACATCCTCGTATTTTCCACGTTCACCTCGCCAGCTATGATATACATCAGCGATCTTTTGTATATCTTCGTCATCTAGTTCGCGGTGTGTACGGTCTGCCATGTAACCCATCTTACGAGCATCAATAAATAGTATTTCACCTTTACGATTTCTGAAACGGCTATTCTCCTTATCTCTTGAAATAAACCATAAACATGCAGGTATTCCGGTGTTGTAGAATAGTTGTGATGGAAGTGCTACCATACAATCTACCAGGTCATCTTCCACTATTTTTTGGCGTATTTTTCCCTCAGTTCCTCCAGCAGACATGGATCCATTGGCTAATACGAATCCTGCTATTCCAGTTGGTGCTAAGTGGTGGATGAAGTGCTGTACCCAGGCAAAGTTTGCATTTCTCTTAGGCGGAGTTCCATATTTCCATCGTACATCATCTTCTAGTAGTTCGGCTTTCCAGTCTTTGTCGTTGAAAGGTGGATTGGCAAGGATGTAGTCTGATTTTAGGTCTTTGTGTTTGTCTTCGGTGAAGCTGTTTCCCCATTGGATGTTGGAGTCTATGCCTCTAATGGCTAGGTTAATTTTGCATAATCTCCATGTGGTTTGGTTGGATTCTTGGCCGTATATGGCGATGTCTCCTATTTTACCTTCATGTGCTTCTACAAATTTTTCACTTTGGACAAACATTCCTCCAGATCCACAGCAGGGGTCGTATATTCGGCCGTGGTAGGGTTCGATCATTTCTACTAGGACTTTGACTATGCTTCGTGGTGTGTAGAATTGTCCTCCTTTTTTTCCTTCGGCATTGGCAAATTGTCCTAGGAAGTATTCGTAGACTCTTCCTAGTATGTCTTTGGATTTGCTTTCTTTGTCTCCTAGGCCTATGGTTCCTATTAAGTCGATTATTCCACCTAGACTTTTTTTGTCTAGTGCTTCTCGTGCATAGTCTTTGGGTAGTACGCCTTTTAGTTGGGGGTTGTCTTTTTCTATGGCGTCCATGGCATCGTCAATGAGTTTTCCTATATCTGGTTGTTTGGCATGGTCTTGTAAATAGTTCCATCGTGCTTTTGTTGGTACCCAAAATACGTTTAATGCAGTGTATTCATCTTTATCTTCAGGGTCAGCATATTCATCTGTTTCTAGTTTTTTGTGAACTTCTAAAAATGCATCGGAGATGTATTTCAGAAATATTAATCCAAGCACTACGTGTTTGTATTCTGCTGCATCCATGTTATTTCTTAGTTTGTCTGCTGATTGCCATAATTTCTGTTCAAAACCCAAATTTGCCCCATTATTTTTAGCCATGTTCATTCACCAAAAATTATAACTTATCTATAAAAATTGTTTTTCATGCTAAATCTTAAATTTTACTATTTGATCATTTACAATAATAAGCTAACAGTTAACTTTTTAATTTAGAATGTTAGTAGAATTTTTTTAACATTCAATTCAAAGAATGAATACCATTAATTTATTTTTCTATTTAATTTAGAATAGATAATGGATAGAATAGGACAAATTAAAATGTAACTACAAGATTTTATAAAAAATTATCATATTATTGTATTAGTTAAGAAATAGACCATATTGAAATATAGAATATATACAATTTTAACATTATATCTAATATGGGGTGATTTTATGGTTAAAGAGGAGGATTTAGATAAATTATTCAATACTTTTAAGCCTAATTTAAATAATCATAAGCAAATATTGGAAGTACATAATGATTCTTTAAATTATTTAAAAAATAATAAAGAATGTTATGTTAAATTAGCAGATTATTTCCGTGCTTATTATGAGATAGGTGATTTAGTACCTCAAACTTCGGATAATTTTGTTTCTGGCCATTCTTTTCCCTATTCCGAATCTTATTTTGAGCTTGAAAATTCATATCAATTATGTTTAGAAGGTTTTTATAGCTACTCATTTGCAGCATTGAGATCCGTGCTTGAATTAGGCATTCTTGGAATATTCTTTGCAGTTGATGATAAAGAATATGAAGAAGTTCGTCCATGGATTACTTCAGAAAAACGAACACCGAATTTTCAAACCGCATTAAAAAGATTAAATAAAATTTCCTATTTCAACGAATATAATGAACGTTTTAATTATGTTAAAAATGTCTCTGATGTATATGACCATTTAAGTGGTTTTATCCATACTAGAGGTTATAAATATAGCTCAAGATCAAAAAATAGGTGCAATACTAATAAATTTAACGAAGAGGCTCTTCTGGAATACCTAAAATACATGTTTTCTATAATTTCTAACTTAATTACATTAATGTTAATTAAATATCCAATTGGTTTGAAATCCATTCCTTTATTTGAAAAATTTGGATTTAATTCTCTGGCTGGGGGTTTCTTAGAAGATTATCAAATTAAATTAATTAAGTCTGTGTTAAATAAAGAGGAATTAGAATTCTTAGAACACATAAGTGATAATGATTGTGATGTGAAATCGATTGTGGAAGAGATAGAATCTTTACCTGAAATGACTGATGAAGAATTAGAAGAACAAAGGAAATATTTCGGATTTGATAAGCTTCATAATGATTAAGAATGTGATTAATTTTGGTTTGTATTTATATATATCTCATTTCAAGCAATAAAATATGATAAAATATGAATATACTATAAAATCTGCTTTAAGCATTTTTTAACTTGAATATCATTTAAATTATAGTAATCTTTTAAGAACTGCCAGTAATTACCCTTTTTTTGACAGCTGTAACAGTGATATCCATATTTATGCACCATGAATGAGGGTTTTTTGTCGATGTGGTTTGGAAATGGACATTGATACATAACATAATTTTTATCAGGATATTCTCTTACTGGATTTCCCAGGATCGCTCTGAAAAATATTCTATGATCACTTAAATTTCTTTGATTATTAAAATTGCCTGAAAAGGCCACTTTTTTTGTTTTTGTATTTCCTTTGACCTTTGTATTGAACGATTCGACTAAATCTATTTTTTGTAAATGTTTATGGAAATTGGTTGAATAGTTCTCTATTTCAAAGGGTTCAACATAGGGATTTAAGGATTTTCTCATTATATCCAAGTAACTATCGTTCATTGTGAAGGGAACTACAGTTAGTTGGGTTATTTGATGTTTAGTGTAGGGTACACGAGATAAACGTGCCATTGCGTCATGGTTTACGGATAAGTCAAGAGTTTCGTAGTTGTAAACATTTTTAATATGTTCTGCAAACCATGAGAGGGCCATGTTTATATTTTTAAAACTTGAAGCTTTGAAAAATGTATATGCATGGCAGCCTTTACATCCACTAAAAAAAAGAGCAGGTTCGTTCACAAAAGTTTCTTTAAATTTTAATGCAAAATCTTTAGCTTCATTAATAGCTGTTTTAGCTAATCTCTTTTTAATGATTAGCTTTTGGAGAATTTTGATAAGATCCTCCTGTTTTTCTCTCTGCTGGTTAGGCCCTTGGCTTTTTAGAGTTATTAGTTGATTTTTTATATTTTTGATTTCAGGGTTACTTACATCAAAATCAAAGAAGGCACGATCAAACACAATCTTTGATTTGTTTCTTTCTCTTAGATTGCCCCTGCTTCCATAATCATAGGTGTGTATCAAACAGGGGTGGTGGCCACTGTTGCGGTGTACATGTAAGTACAATGTTTTAGGATTTTCAACTGTGTATTGTATTCGAAATTTTTTTAGATTGAAATCTGGTGGGCGTCTGAAGTGTCGGTAGAAAGAAGGGCCATAAAAGGATTTGTAGAATGATTGAAGTCCTTTCATTCTTTAAAACCTCTATTATATTTTAATCGATTCATTTTGGATTGTTTTTTAGAATACATCTGTTTTCTGATTATTTTATCAATAATTTTTAGATCTTCATAAATTTTGTCAGTATATCTTAATTCATAATTAGGTAACTCCTGGATATATTCCCTGTAAATAAGGTTTTCAATATATATTTTTAATTGATTTTTAACAATGCCTCCCATATTTTGGTTTAATATGTTAATTAATCCTTTTTTACTTATTTTTCTAGATGAGTTGTTGTTTTCAGTGAATGCCCGTATTAAATGTAATAATAGATACTTTTTCAGATGTGGAGAAGTTTTGATCCAGTTTATATTGTGCGTTGGCTTTTTAGGTGGGAGTGGTTCTTTTTTAGGGGTAAAAAATGAGAGTTTAGTTTGTTGGATTATTCTATCCACCCCCTGCTCTCCATACTGTTAAGTGTTAAAAGAATTTCACTTTTAGAGTACCTATCTTTCAGTTCTTCAATTATGGAATTGAATGTATGTTTAATGAGTCCTGCTAACTCTGTTAAGATATCTTTTTCAATTACCATTAGATTATTATAATCTATTTCAGCGTTTAATGACTGTTTAATTAATTTATCTTGTTTATCATTTCTATTTTTATCCATCAGAATTTCTGAATTCTCATAATCTGCTTTAATTGTCTTTAATTTCTTTTTTTTGTAAATTCTAAATTCCTTTGAGTGTATATGTGTTGGTGTATACGCCACTTTGTTAGGAAACTGTGGATCATAGTGAGGCAAGTATACTTCCTCGCCTACTTGGTGGGAAGAATTTGGAATTTGTATTTTTATAAATTCTTCTTCCTTTTTTTTAATTTTTACCCAATCTATATTTCCGATAGCTAATAGCAGATTTTTATATTGATTTGTCCCTGTTTTTATGTACACCTTGGCTTTTCCTTTTATTCCTTCCTCATGTTTCGTGGCAGGATCATGGAAAATAT
>Ga0334901_1002615_pt1 | contig 15014 bp, 2 predicted proteins | sample GraSluR3_MG_3_FD_207216 | JGI IMG/M metagenome (GOLD analysis project Ga0334901, IMG submission 207216) | Sludge microbial communities from methane-producing bioreactor in Wageningen University, Netherlands - Granular Sludge_15_08-R3 | ecosystem: Engineered > Bioreactor > Anaerobic > Unclassified...
TACCTCGTCGAAGTTCAGTATCCAGTCCGTAATTGCTGAATAATCTGCATCTAACGGGAAGCCACTATCCGGACCCCAGTAACCTGAATTGACTGTCTCATATACCTGACCTCCACTTTCAGTAGCTGTAAAGGTCACATTACCAGGACCATCTGCCTCAAAAGAGAACCTGACTGCATCATAACCTAAAGAACCTGTAAAATCGGTTTCAAAGGTTACTTCGATTTCTGTATCCTCTTCGGCCCAGATTATATCGGGCACTTCATAAGAGAAGGCATAAGTAGAATACATATCTATCTGACCAGGATGCAGGTTAACATCACTAATCATCTGGTCATTGTAATAGAAATCTGAAATCTCTATCTGACTACCACCAACAGCAATAGACTGAAATTCCAGTTCGATAAGCAGGCCATCTCCAATTAGTGATTGATTTCCAAACCAACCTACATTGATCTTATTCTCTTCGGTAACATGGTAAACTTGAGAGAAACCAGCTTCAATAAGAGAATTTTCAAGATTATAGCCTACATAAGAGAGAAGATCACCTTCATAGTGTATGCTGAAATTAAGAGCAGTGACATCCCAGATAGGGAACAACTCAGTCGTAAAGATACTGATGTTAAAATAATCATCGATACTAACTAAGGCATCTGAAGCAGATATCTCGACTGTTTCTAGCTTTGAGACTACATCTATACTTCCATCAATAAGATCAGTTATAACTGTTTGATTCAGATATGCTCCTGATAGTTCAAGAAGTGAAAAACCCGGATTTATCCCTTTAAATCGTATCTTTACCAGATCTCCTTCTCCTACAATTGGTTCATTATAAAACCAACCCATTGAGAGTGTGCCGGGATTATCGGGATTAACATAACCGTATAGATACTGATGGCTATCAGATGGTAGAATAGTTTCCTCTGCAACGAGCCCTTCATAAGATAGAATTTCAGGGTCAAAGGTTATTGTTAAATTGAAGGCACTAATGTTCCAGAATTCCAGTATCTCAGAGGTTGATATACTCAACTCTACTATATCATCGTGAATAATAGTGATCTCGGATGCAGATATTGTAGCCCCTATTGGGGGATGTATCGTAACTTCACCGTGGTTCAGGTCGACCATTTCTATAGCATTGAAATAGATATTTGACAGGATTAAATCAGAGGTTCCTGTATCAATTGCATTGAATTGAATTTTCAGCAGATCACCAGAACCTGAAATTATCTCTGTATCGAACCAGCCGATGTTCAATTTCCCATCTTCTTCCAGATAGCCCATAACACCATTATATGCTGTCTCACTGAGGGTGCCTTCTGAAATGATTGTTTCATATTCCAACAATTGAGGGTCAAAATTGATAGTTATATTCACTGCCGATATGTTGTAGTCTGGGCTCAGCTCTGTAGTAGAAATCGCAACTTCAAAGGTTTGTCCCACACCAACTTCGGCACTCTCGACACTAAGAGTTGCTATTGGTGGATCACCCCCAATATAATAGTTCCCGCTTATAATCTCAGAAGGTATCCAACCCTGCTTAAAGACTCTAGCTTTAACGATTGTGTTTTCTTCCAGGGTAATAAGTTCATCGTATAAAGATGATGTCATCCCTTCATATTCAGGTTCAGTGCCGTCTAATGTATAGTAAATCTCAGCATCTTCTGTTGTTGTAGTAATAGCTATCTGTTGTGGTTCAGAATAATAACCTGGAGTAGGTTGCAAAAGAGGAATTGTTACCTGAGGTTCTGTAATTCCTGTTATCACAACCTGACCCGGTATCAGGCTCGATGGTATGGTATTATTAGCACCATCTGAAAAGAGGAAATTGACTATTTCAAGATCTGTGCTTCCATTTGAGAATGCCTGAAACTCCAGATTGACTATCGAACCTTCACCACTCAAGGGAGTTAAGGAATACCACATCACATTCAATACTCCGGGATTCAGGAAATTTACTCCAGCAGAAGCATGTCCTGCGATTGTTCCTGCAGTAGAGACATCTTGATAGGAAATTATCTCAGGATCATAGAGTAAGTAAAAGTCGTATGAACCGAGATCCCAACTTGATTCAAGATAACTGGTCGAAACCGATATCCAGAAGGTATCTCCTTCAGTTACAACGTCAATATCAACACTATCTACAGATATCTCTATTCCATTTTCTCGGGTAGGTTCACCATACAATGCTCTCTGTCCCCAGAGAAAAAAGAAAATCAAAATTATCATGGAAACTATAAAAAATCGTTTCATTATATACTCCTTTTCTCTGTATTTGTTTCAGGGCAGCGGGGGCTTTGAGCCCCCTTCATCCCTGAATCTTTTTTCGATATCACAATGAATATCCTCTGGTTACACTTTGATATCGATTATTTCAAGAGCATCATTCTTTGAGCTTTCCTGAATTCATCACCAATATTAGCAATGTAGAAATATACTCCAGATGCGACTGTTCTACCTCTGTTATCATCACCATGCCATTGGATTAAGTGTTGCCCGGCAATTTTCTCTTCATTGACGAGCGTCTTGACCAGCTGGCCTTTGATATTATACACTTCAATCCTTACAAGACAGGTCTCTTTCACCGAGTACTCAATTGTTGTATCTGGATTAAAAGGATTAGGATAGTTCATTCCAACTGAGTTTATCGGTTCAATCAGATCTATCTCGTCAACCGAGGTTAGATTCGCTTCAATCTCAAGCTCAACATTTGATTCATAGATGTTAGAATATAGTGAAACATTCAATACTGTATCCTCACTAGCTGTCACCGGTATCATTACCAGGTAATTCTCGATTAGTTCCGGTACTGAAGCGGCTATACCAATATTGTACACATATTCATCAGAATATGCAGCACTCAGATAATTTTCCGGCAGATTAAATTGTGCTTCTCCAAGTGTAACCAATTGGTTTTGCTCTATACTGATATTGAGCCCGGATAGTTGAGTTGAATCCTCTGAGTATATGAGGATATAGCCATCAACGACCTCGAGTGAGATTTGAGGATTGGCCACTATCTGATCCCTGATTCTTGAACCTCTGACAGGCTCGAATGATTGAGCTGGGAAGTAGTCTCTATCACCTTCGGCATATTCGAATATAAGGGCAGCATCATAGGCAATTATCGGCATTGAAGGATTACCCTTAACATCTGCACGAGTTTTTCTCCAGGAAAACCAGGGATTGTCTTCGAATTGATTATCACCAACTGAATACTTCAAGGTAGCCAGAGCATCACTGGATCTTACACCACCCTGTGGATAGATAATATCACCGATCACTAATGGTGGGGTCATCCAATCATTATTAACATCTCCATAAAAAACTTGGACGGATATGTATGTTGTTGCAATATGTTCACCATCAACTGTTTTGACCGTTATGGTGGCTGTTCCCAGTTCTCCAGGAGTTAATTTGCCGTTCCCATCTACTGAGACTACAGCATCATTACTGCTCTCCCAGATCACATCCTTGATCGTTGCTGCAGCAGGCAAGACATTATAATACCATTCCTGAGAATGGGTTATCTTGCCAGAGGGATTGGGAATATAGAAGGCATGCTCATCATCGATCTCGACTTCTATCGGACCTTCAAAGAGTAGGATTGTATCAGGAAGCTCCACATCAGTAACTCTCTGATATACTAAATCTTCATAGAGTATAATGTTATCCACGACATTTTCGGCAGTTTCTATATGCCATTCATAGCGATACCAGACAGCATTTGAACGTGTATTTCCAGTATTGGAAGCAACCGGTACTTGCTGGCTTCTGGTTCGCTGACCGGCTTGACGAGTGACCTGTGGTGTAACATTAGCTGCTCCTCTTCCCGTATCTGCTGTACGTACATAGAGGATGTTAGTTCCTGCTTCCGTAGTTTTGAGGATTCTGGCATTACCTTCATCATAGAAGCCATCTTCTACAATCGGATCCAGATAGTCAGTATCATACATCTGCTGGTAGGCATTCGTAACGTTCAACAGATCCGGTAATTCGATCTCGATTACGTCACCTTCTGCATACAGAGATACTGCTCCTGCTAAGCCTTCTACGAAAGCACCTGCCTCGGCACCTACAGACATGACCACATTGACTGTGACAGGAGCGTTCCAGTTTATGAATGTTGTAACGATAGCATTGTTGATGAAGTCATCTATCGTTGTATCGTCTCCCAATCCTCGAGCAGTAGTGATAGCAGTTTGAGCTTCAGCAAGCTGAGTATGATCGGCATTAGTAAAGAGTGAGAAATCGGGTACGCCGGTTCTGGTTGCTGCACCTAAATAATAGGCATTTCCGAGGTCATTGATCGCATCGATAGCAAGATCAATTGCTTCATTCGTACCAACTCCGGTCATATCGTCATTCTGCCACCATGGGTCATAGAGAACCAGATCACTGATTATGTCACCGGCACCTAAGGGATTCGTAGCGTGAGTAGGACCTGTTGGGTCACCCCAGTAATTCTCAATCGCATCAACTTCAGTATTGGTCCAGTTCCACATACCCCAGCTATTATTAGCGATGAAATTATTACGGAATTGAGCTTCGAAATCATCTCCACCCCATATATCAAAACCAATCTGCCAGTTGGTGACTGTGTTATCAGTAGCAGTTGCAATGACGTGCATACCATCTTCATCATATGGCCAAATGGCAATACCCCAGGCTTCGATATTGTGCTCAGGAATGATTTCTAGTGTATTACTGGTATAGACATAAGTTAACTCATTCTCTCTTGTCATTCTGAAGCTTCTGTTATCAGCAATATCAAATGGGTGTGCCTGTGCCTGAGGACGTCCTTGAGGATTACCCCATATGCCGCCAAAATGCTCCAGATCACCATTTTCATTACCGATGTTGTTGACAACTATTGTGTTATTGATAGCCGAGAAACTCGAGCTAACTGGTCGAATAGCAACCTGAACATCAGTAAATTCATTGCCTTCAATAGTAACGTTTTCAACTTCCCAGGGAAGAACTGCAGTGGATGACCATCTGGTTCCAGAACCAGGCCAGATCCATCCAATGTCTGATAAATCGTTATCAGATATGATAGCCTCAGGTGCACCAACTACCTGAATTCCATTCGGTGCCCAATCTGTAGCATAACCCGGTCCGGTAATGATATTACCGCTTATTGTTGCTTGAATTGATGGGTCGAAAACAGTTATTGCGTTTCTTGAGAAACCACTGACTTTGTTATCGATAACATCAATGCTTGAACCGCCATATGTAGATATACCATTTGTCTGATGAGTTGCATAGATATTGTATATCTCATTCTCAATTATAACCAAATTGGAGTTTCTAGCTAGAATTCCAGTAAACAGGTTACTTCCCGGTTCGTTATTACCATCTATATTAAAACCTGATAGAGTGACATCAATTGCTTCTTCATCCCCATTTATTAATACAATGGGATCAAACGTATTAGTACTCTCTGGTATAAGCTGAGTAGTGCGCTCTGCTGCCGGCGGAGCCTTGATAATGACATCTTCTTGAGCAACAACATTCAGACCTTTATCGATAACAAGCTGTTCGGTATATGTTCCGGTTTGTACATCGATAGCATGACCGTCCGAAGCATCATCGATTGCGTCCTGAATGAAACTGAAGATAGCAGGTACTATGATAGAATTCTGTCTTGTGTTGATTTCTTCCCGGACAACGACAGCCCTGTCGAAGGTGTTGCCTGCCAGCGTTGCCGCCATATCAAAATCGACACCAATTCTTGCACGAACCTGGTACCTGTTGTTGTTGAACGTGTTACCAGTTGCTGTTACATCACTGGTATCATCTTCTTCATAACCAACATAAACACCAGTAGTGTTATTTTCTATGGTATTACCGGTGATCAGGGCTTCAGGATCAGGGCCGAAGAACGAGGTCACCAGGATAGCTGCTGAAGTAGAACCGTCAGATTCTGCTACTCCACGGTAATCTGTTATTGTATTACCGTTTATAGTAGCATAAGCACCGTCTCCAACCTCGACACCATAGCCAACCCAGTCACCATCTCCATTACCAATAAAGGTATTACCGGTTATTGTTGCTGAGTTGCTATGACCATCTACTAAGATACCGACTCTTTCTATGTTTTCAAAGACATTCTGTGAGATCGTCCAGTCCTGATCAGGAGTTGACCAGGTAAGGGCAATACCCCAACCCAGATAAGTTGACTGAGCAATGTTCTTGATAATGCAGTTTTCTATCGAGCCACTTCCGTGAGTTCGGATTGCAGCCCTGATGTTTTTACCTTCTCCATCAAGGGTTACATGGCTCAGATCAAAGGTATTTCCTGCCTCCACGAGGAACCAGTTCTCGATGTTCTGAATCGGTTTGATGATCGTTGTTTCGTTGTTATCACCGATAATGGTCAGGTCTTTATCTATTACGATCTGACCGACCTCTACATATTCACCGGCAGCAACCTGTATCTCATCTCCCGGATTGGCTGCAGAGACAGCATCCTGGATAGTAGCAAAGGCGTTGTGCCCGAAGAATTTATCAGTTTCTACTTCCTGCATCGGGTTGCTGCCTTCCCAGAGGTGATTAACATAAAGGATTGGAGATACAGCTACAACCTCTACGCTGAATTCATCTTCCATATAGATAAACTCACCATCGAACGGATAACCGCCTGCGTCTATATCCAGTACAGCGATGGCTTCGAACTTAACCACATAGTTTCCGGCATTGGCACCTTCTATAGTTACCATCCATTCGGCTTCCTGGCCGGGAATGGTAGCCTCTCTTTCCAGCAGTGCAAGATAACCGAATTGATTGGTTGTCGGATCAGTCTGTTGAGTTACTACGGCCGATCCGTAAATGGTATATGCTTCCACTGAAAGGACAGATGTTCTGACGACAGGGGTAGCACCCGGTATGGTAACTGTTATGGTTGTTCCAACAGGTAGATAGGCCGGATTATCCTCATCATCATAGATCATGAATTTCGAATCGTTGAGAACTCTGTTACCACCGATGTTTTCGATCAATGGATAAGACTCTGTCCATTCAATGACTATCGGATTGGGTATACCAACGACCAGGTCAGCAAATCCCGGGAAGTCAACATCGGCATAAGTTACTGTAAATTCCTGTGGAGTACCAAGCTCATTGTAACCTATGTCTCTATCCAGATAGGATATTGATTGCATACTCACCGGGAGTTCAGCAAGAGCTTCTTCCGCACCTGTAATTACAAAAGTCCAGTCTATTGCCAGATTGGAATGACCGACCAGAGGAGTGCCGTAAGGAGCCTGGCTGCCTAATATATCACTCAAAAAGTGAGTATTGCTTCCGGCAAGGTCATAATCCTCTGTCAGGATGGAGTTCCCGTTATACAGGACGTCGATGACTTTCGTACCTGCCGGGAAGGCTGCTTCTGTCGTCGAGAGTACTGCATCGGTGAATACAGCCGGATCAAAATCTGTCAGATCCGGATAGGATACGGTCAGATCGATCACGATTGGTGTATTGGTTACAGTATAGATATCCCCTATCTCGGACAGGACAAGCTCCGGTAAACCGTTCAGAGTCTGCATCTCTTCCTGGAAGTACCAGGGTGAGAAAAGAACCTTATCGGATACAGCATTCCCCAGTCCGAGAGCATTTGTCGAATGCTCCGGTCCGGTAGCATGTCCCCACCAGTTGTAGGTAGCTACTACTGGTGTTTGTTCCGGATCATCAGCTCTCATACCATAAGCTGTATTTCCAGAGATATTATTCTCACTTATCGTATTATTCTCTGATGGGTACCAGACACCTTCCTGCCAGCTGGCATCTACCTTTATTCCGGTATTGTTATCAACTATGCTGTTTCCAGTTATCGTATTATTAGAAGAACCGAGTAATCTGAGCCCTGTCAATGTACTGCTGATCGTGTTGTCCACAATGGTTTGTTCTCCACTCCTCCATAAATTTATACCGATACTGCCAATAACATCGAGCATATTACCATCAGTAATGGAATTGTTATCGCAATTCTCACCGATAAAGATACCGTCTCGAGTGATATTGGTCAGCGAATTTGTTTTGATAGTATTGAGAGTCGAAACTAAAGAAGCAGGACCACCGACTTCAGAGGCATTGGCTAAAGCAATACCATCCAAAAGTGCAGTATCAATTTCATTCGATTCGATCGTATTACCGGATGTACCTACAAGTACAATTCCGTAAAGACTGCTATTGGTGATCTCATTATCGATCAGAGTATTACCTGAGCCCATAACTATTCCGACACCGTTGCCGTTATCGATTATGGTATTACCGGATATATAACATCCTGTAACCTGATTCAGGAAAATACCGGCATCTGTATCTTCTGTACCGGAATTCTGGATAGTCAAACCTTCCAGTGTTACTCCATTTGCTGTAATCAATACAACGGCACCACTTCCTCCTCCGTCAATGACCGGAGTAGAAGCATTTGTAATAGTCAATCCGGGTACGTGGATAATGATATTTTCATAATAGGTCCCATCACTTAAGAGAATCGTATCATTTTCCTCTGCCCCATCGATAGCAGCTTGAATAGTGGAATACAAAATATTCTTATCTGTATTATGAACTCCAAAATTAGTAAGTAACGTGTTTGTCAATTGTTCATTACCGGAATAAGTTACCGGCCCCTGCTCTCCAAAGAAGTACATCAGATAATTGGCGTCAGTAGCAGTGTTGTTTACCACGTTGATATCGCCATAGTACCAGGTACCGTCAAAGACGATAGCACCATCGTTCATATCTTCGAAGTAGTTAGCCTCTATCTCCAGGTTGGTCGCTCTGTTAACATAAACACCACAATAGAGATGTTCGAATTCGTTGTTATATATAAATACATTATCAGAATTAGCGGAGGCATACCCGACATCGATACCGCGAGGACGGGCATCATCCACTCCAATGATCTTGTTGTTCTTGATGGTTACGTTGTTGGAATTGTGAGTATGGACCACAGCCTGAGGAACACCCTGTTCGATCCTGAAGCCATCAAGGGTAACTCCATCGGCAAGAATTGTAATCCCGCCAAATCCACTGCCGGCGTTAAAGCCCGCCTGGGTCTGGATTATAGCATCATAGTCTGCCACTGATTTCAGTGTCAGATCGGGTACATTTATCTCCAGATTACCGACGAAAAGCCCTGCAGATACTTCTATCGTATGACCAGCTTCGGCAGCATCGATAGCAGCCTGAATGTAACTGAATATCTTGGGAACTTGAATAGCGCTACCACGTACCACTACAGCACGATCAAAGTAGTTATTGGCAAGAATATTCTCAATGTCGAGTAACTCAAAAGGATCATCAACTTGAACACTATTATCAAATAAATTGTTATCATTTATAAGACCGGAAAAAACTGCTCCTCTAGCGTAAATACCGATAAAAGAACTGCTGATATTATTATCAATTACAGTTACATCGGTAGAACCTAATAGATAAATACCAGAAGTCATTGCTGTTCCTGCACAATCGGATATTATATTTTCTTGTACAGTTATAGAATTACTCGTACCAACACGTATTGCTGATGGGTATGATGCACTAGTCTCATAACCTACACCCGATATCTCATTACCTTTTACAAGGCAACCAGTTATTCCTGTTGAAATACCGATACCAAAGGTTGAAACGTTTTCGATCTTGTTATTCTGTATTGTTACATCATAGAGATCTTCCCATAACCACATCCCTCCTGTTGCATTCCAAGTTCCTGAAGCATTGTCAAACAAAATGTCATAAATGTGATTTTGCTCAATGATCAGTTCAGTTGCTTTGGTTCCCTCAATAGCAAATATTCCCCAGGGTCGTCCAACTGTTGTATCACCGGGAGAATGCATAATGTTGTTTCGAATCGCAATGTTACTATTTTGATGATCATACGCGAGTAAAATTAATGCAGCAGCTACATTACCGGCATAACTTGGATTTTGAATAGTAAAACCATCAATAACAATGTCATCTGAGGATATCAGGATTGCCTGACGATAAATTCCAAATCCATCGATAATGGTTTCTTCTACGCCTGTTCGATTTCGAGCATCTACTCCTGATTGCGCACCGTGAAGTTCTACACCTGCTTTGTCAATTAATACTGCTTCTTCATACAAACCCGCTGCTACGTTTACTGTCCCGCCGTTAGTCAGGGCATCGATACCTTCCTGGATGACAGCGAAGGCATTATAGCCGAAGAATTTCCCTTCTCCCAGGTCTTGCATAAAGTCGCTGCCTGCCCAGAGCAGGTCAACATAGACTGCTGCAGGTACTGCTTCCACATCGATTTCCTGATCCTGCGTTATACCGGCCACAACATCGCCGTCCGGAGCCTCTATGAGTGAGAAGGTAATATTATACTGACCATCTTCACTGAACTCTAAAGTCCATTGAGTAGTAGCCGTGTAAGAAGCCGGTAAGGCAAAACCTTCTGCCGGACCCCAGAAGCCGGTATCTTCAAAAGAATGGTTGCCGGCAGTGAATGTCACTACACCCGGCCCATCAGCTTCGATCTTGAAACGTACGTCATCATAACCTAACGTTCCCTCTTCATCGGTTTCGAATGTTACATCAATGATGGATTCCTCTCCGGCGATGACCAATAGAGGAACATCATAAACAAATTTGTATGTCGAGTAGGTATCTATCGTGATCCCTTCCGTATCTTCCGCCAGTAAAAACTCCGAGTCGAAGTCATCGTCAGAGGTCACACTTTTAACTGTAAGATCGGCAACAAAAGCCGTGTCGGAAACAAATGGCAATAACACATCGATCCCCCAGACATCGACAAGGCCTCCGTGACCAAGCAGAGGGGTCCTGGTCGGTATAGGAGCCGGGATCATCTCGCTCAGATAGATCTGACCGGTATCTGCGGTCATCGTGTAAGTGGTAAGGTATGTCTCATTATATGTGATTGATAACTCGGTACCTGCCGGGAAATCAACGCTTGCTTCGATCAGGGCATCGAGCATATAATCGGAGAGAATTCCGGCAATATTGGCCGGGTATTCTATTGTTGCCTCAATATAATTGATCCCTGCCTGCTCAAGCAGAAGAGAGGTATTGAGAGCAACCAGGTCGAGAGCTGCCTGATAGCTGTTGAAAGTTATCTCTACTTCATCATAACCGTCATAACCTGCCGGGCCGTTGTCATATACCTTGCTCGGATCGGCGAAATCATAACCAAAGAAAGATGTGGCACTCAATGTATAAGTCTCTGCCTCGTAAATCCCGTTATCTTCGAAATCTCCGCTGACACCGGTAATTCTCAATGTCCAGACGTCAGTCAGATTCTCGTGTCCGATAAGGTAAGTCCGGTCGATGGGAAGCAGATTACTGAGCCAGGTCTCGCCTAAGCCTGCATGACCTACAGTATAGGTGGTTACAGGGTTACCGTTATATTCGATCGCGATCTCTGTATCTTCCGGTAGGGCCGGGTCGGCAGTCAGCCAGGCATCGACGAACAGGTCTGCCGGTAGCCCTTCCAAGAATTCTACCGGATAGACCATTGTCGCTGTTATGAGCGTTTCTTCACTGATATCGCTCGTGATATCGTCCGATAAGGTCAGCTCGACTTCTTCCCTGGCTACCCGGATAGCCTTTTCCACGTAGTATTCGCCGTCGGAATTCACTCTGTTGGTTGTGAAAAGAGGATCACGCAGTAAAACCTCTCCGGCAACAAATTCTACATCGTGGTAGAATAGAGACTGGATATTTGAAGTAACGTCCAGTCTGAAGCGGGTCGTTGTGTCCCATACTCCGTTGGCAGGTAAGCTGACTCCAGGAATATTGATTCCCTGCGTACTTGTCTGTGGGGTATGCATCGGTTCTGTAAAGACCATTGTTATCTGATTTACATCTTCGCTTCCATCGTAACCAACCTCAATAGTTTTGAGAACCGGACGTGTCCTGTCTTCGACATTTTGTGCTGCAAAAGAAAGCAGATATCCGGTACTGTTCATCGTATTGATCCTTCTGGCCGGGTTGGAAGTATAATCGACATTAAAGGCGGTGGTAGTTGATTCAATAGGTTCTAACTGGAAAATAAAGGTATTGATCTCACTACCCTCTAGCATACCGATGGGTACGACAAAATCCTCCGAAAACGAAAAGTCTTCAGCAATGCCCTGAGCCCATAATCCGTCAAGATACTCCTGAATTCCTGTTTCGCCTGGATCAATTGGTGCACTTAAATACAACTCGATCTCATGAATTCTACCGTCATCTTCTGCATCGGTAGTCACTATTGACTGAATTGAACCACGTTCCTGTGCATATAGAGAGAAAGACAGTACTACAAGTACTGTTAAAAGCAAAATGAAATGTAAGCGCATTGTTTTCATGATAATACTCCTTTTTTTAGTTATTGATTTGCATTAATACGTTTTATATGAGAACTAAACCATTATTTAATTTTTCGACGCAGAGGAGTGAATTCAGGCTGAGAGGAAGTACGGTAAACAGATAAGCACTCGATAAAGACAAAAAATAGAGATACAAACTACTCATAAACTCTCCTTAACACAGATAGTGGGCAATAGAGGAATACCTTTCACTATTCATTAACGAGAGAGATAACTGTACTGGCTTACTTCTTCAATTGGATAGTAAACGGATAAATCTCCAGGATATGAGTTTGCCTGAGTTGTTTCAACGTATCATCTTTTAATCTCGAAAATAAAAAGTACACCATACTCGTCCTCTTCCACACTACTGAGTATTTTTTTTCAGTTCGCGGAACAATAAAAATTATACTTCACAACAATGTCAAGCATTATTTCACATTTCTCACTAATTTGTATTATACTTACGTTTGTCTTGCCTAACATTAGGCTATACTTCCATTGAAGGGAAGATAAAATAAGCTTATGATGAGTAATTTAGTCCTGCATTCTGGTAGTGATGGGTGTCATTTCTTTGCATGAACAATCAAACGCTCTCTGCAAGATAGTTTTAGTGGTATGACAGTTGAAATGCAGAATTATTCTACCTAAAGAGTTCTGAATTCTATCAGAGAAATAAGGAGTATTTGGTGTTAACGATAACAAAAAAAATGGCACGCCCGGAGGGAGTCGAACCCCCAACCCTCTGATCCGAAGTCAGATGCTCTATCCAATTGAACTACGGGCGCGCACTATATTATCTTTGAATTATCTCTTTTTTATTCCACCTTTTCTGGAAGTCTGTCTCTTACCAAAAAATTCAACCAGTATCGGGCTGGCAACAAAAATCGACGAATAAGTACCGACAATCACTCCGATCATCAGAGCAAAGGCAAAATCTCGGATAACTGTTCCGCCAAGAAGGTAGAGGCAGAATACGACTACGAAAGTCGTTAATGATGTTATCACGGTTCTACTGAGTGTCTCATTGATACTGTGATTAATAACCGAGCTGTAACTCTCTTTACGGTAGACCTTGAGATCTTCTCTTATTCGATCGAACACTACGATCGTATCATTCAGAGAGTAACCAACGATGGTCAGCAAAGCAGCCACAATAGCCAGGCTTATCTCTTTTCCGGTAATGAAGAAGATCCCGACGGTAATCAATATATCATGGAAGAGTGCGATAACAGCTGCCACGCCGAAGGTAAATTCAAACCTCCACCAGATGTAGATAATGATCCCGAGCAGAGCGATCAGGATAGCCATAACAGCCTTGCCTTTAAGTTCTTCACCGATCCTGGGTCCAGCCTCTTCCTGTAATCTTATAAAACCGGGTTTATCGGTATACTCAGGGAAGTGAGTTCTCATCAGATTGATGATCCGGGCTGTAGAAACGAATTCTTCTTCCCTCTCTTCTCTATCTTCATCTGCTTGCACTTCAAAAGTATCATCTACTTTCTGTGTTTTGAAGAGGAAAAATACCTGATCATCGCCACCTTTAATTGTCTGAATCTCGACATCGGTTATACCTTCATCGACAAGGATCTGTCTTACCTGATCGATTCCTAAAGCAGAATGTTCTGGTGTTGGTGCAGTCATATCAAGTTCCAGTGATACACCACCGGTAAAATCTATACTGAATTTTGGTCCAACGATCAGAGCGACAATACCGATAAGAATCAGTATTATCGAGATTGCATAGGTAACTCTCCGTTTGGATATGAAATCTATTTTAGTGTTTTCAAAAAATCTCATCTGTCCCCCTAAATACTTAGCTCAGTTCTGTTTTTATTTGTGATTACAGCTTCAAATAGTGCTTTAACCATAACGATAGCCGTGAACATAGAGGCGAGAATACCGAGCGAGAGGGTTACGGCAAATCCACGAATCGGGCCTGTACCGAACTGATAAAGAACAATTGCTGTTATCAGAGTAGTGATATTGGCATCGAGAATCGTGACAATAGCTCGACTGAATCCGGCATCTACAGCCGATCTGACTGTCTTGCCACTCTTCAACTCCTCTCTGATTCTTTCAAAGATCAGAACATTCGCATCGACCGCCATACCAATTGTAAGAATGATACCGGCAATTCCGGGCATTGTCAGAGCTGCACCCAGTATAGTGAGCGCTGCCATAATGATACCCATATTTACAATCAAGGCTACGTTAGCTATAATACCCGGTCCTCTATAATAGATGACTATGAATATCATAACGATAATCAATCCGAACAGGGCAGCAGATAATCCGGATCTGACACTATCGGCACCGAGAGTCGGCCCAACAGTTCTCTCTTCGATTATATTGACCGGAGCTGGCAGATTTCCTGCACGGAGGACGATCACCAGATCCTGTGTCTCATCAAGAGTGAAATTACCGGTAATACGAGCTTCACCACCACGAATTCGGTCCTGTATTGTTGGTGCAGTATAGACAACTCCATCGAGGACGATAGCCAGTCTTCGTCTGATATTCTGGCCTGTAATCATCTCGAATATCCTTGACCCTTCGCGATTGAAGCGGAGAGAGACATAAGGTCTATTTGGAGATTGCAGATCTGTTCCATCACCGATTCTGACAGAGGCGTTCTCCAGCATATTACCTGTAAGTTCGGTCTTCTCCAGG
>Ga0334901_1002619_pt1 | contig 14998 bp, 14 predicted proteins | sample GraSluR3_MG_3_FD_207216 | JGI IMG/M metagenome (GOLD analysis project Ga0334901, IMG submission 207216) | Sludge microbial communities from methane-producing bioreactor in Wageningen University, Netherlands - Granular Sludge_15_08-R3 | ecosystem: Engineered > Bioreactor > Anaerobic >...
ATCTTTTGTTTGACAAGATATGCCATAGCTAAGAGTAATAACCATGAAGATAGATAAACATTTCGGTGAATTCGTGAGCAGGTAAGCTCAATCGGAAAAATGGTTATTGCATGGGCCGGAGTTTAGGTCCGACCCGATTTAGTTCTCTTCGACAGTTGGTATTCCAGCTTAGATAATCTCAAAAAAATCCGTGGCCATGGGTGGCATTGGCTAACTCGACTCAAGAAAAATCGACTGGTAAATCCCGATAAAACAAAAAATGTTCAGATCTCAACAATAGACATTTCTTCAGATGGTAGAAATGTCCACCTGAAGGGTTATGGATTTGTCAAAGTGTTCCGGATAGTTTCCAAAGACGGTGACGAAGAACATTGGGCAACCGATCTGATCGACATGGAAGAACCAGATCGAAAAGAACTAGCACGCAAGTCTTGGAAAATAGAAGAGTATCATCGCGGAATAAAACAGTTTTGTGGCGTAGAACGATGTCAAGCGCGGAATGGGAAATCCCAGAGGACACATATACTGTTCTCAATAAGAGCATTTCTGAGATTAGAAGTCGAAAGAATCAGAACTGCTCGAAGCTGGTTCGAGAGCAAGCAAAGTGTCATTCGAAATGCTATTCGAAATGCTATAAAAGAATATATAAAATATCTAAATTATAATGTCTCAGCCACGCTAACTGCGTAAGTCCTATCAAGATCTTACGGGCAGCTCCAGAGATCGTGCCCTGAGTGTTCCGGTATCCGTCGCCTGGGCGCCGGATCAACAGTCGCGTTTCTCTTCGCTGGCTTTATCCTCGCCTCCGCATCCTCGGCTTCCACCCCGGGCTGTCCCGACTGTCCGGACTGGAATAACTTCAACGCTTGGTGGGACAGATACCATAAAGCTCCAAACCAGGCGGACTCTGGGCCATCTTCAGGGAGCCTCCGTGATCAGGCGGAGAAGTCGAGGGCCAAAAACGATGGGAGCGAGATCTCAAGCGCCTAGTATCCGAAGACTGAGCTCATCTTCCGCCCGGGTGACGACATCGATGGACGCGTACTCCTGGACGCCAGGTCTCCCGCCGATTACGAGAGGGGGCACCTATCGGGGGCGAGGAACCTTTACTGGAGGTGGCTGCGGCCTGCAGGAGCTCTCGACATCGATATTGCCGTTTCACTATTATCCAGTATCGGCATCGAAGAGACCGACTCCATCGTAGTCTATGGCGACGGAGACGATTCCGCCTACCTCTTCTGGGCCCTGGAGGTCCTGGGCCACCCCAACCTCGCCCGCCTGGACGGGGATGTTAGAGCCCTCAAAGGTCTCGATCTCGTCCAGAACGCCCCGGAGCCTGAAGAGTCGGAGTACTCCTCCGCGTTGAGGGTGGGACTTATCGTCGACGAGACTATGCTGAAGGAGGCTCATGGAAATCTAGGAGCTCAGATCGTCGATGGCCGGTCCAGCTATCCTGACCGGGCAGCTTCGCGGATCTCAAACTCGATGTACTTCAAGACCGCCGACCTCTACTCCGATCCTGAAGCCGGGACCCTCAAGACCGCCTGGGAGCTGGAGCGGCTCTTCACCGGACGGGGCATCGACGGGGGGAAGGTCCAGATGATATACGGAACTCCCGAGGCCACGGCCCTCTACTTCGCCCTCAGGACGATGGGCTACAGGGCGGCGGTGGTGGACGGAGACTGGTGGCAGAAGACAGATTACACGGTGAGCTCCATATCATGATGGAGCTTTAAAAGCTCCAAGACATGACGGGCATTAGAAGAGCCGCGCTATTCTATTTGGGAGGAGAACAGAAGGCCGGGGCGAGACGCCCGGGTCCTTCTGGTCCATGAGGGTTCGACGCATTTTCCTTCTAGCCGCCTCTCCGACCAGGAGGTTCTTCGGCTATGCCCCCTCGCTGGCGACTAGACATCCTCTTGGAAGACGGTCGCAGTTAAATAAATTTCGGTTGCTTAAACGCAATATAAATTGATTCGAACCGAACATTTAATATGTATTAATTTCAATCGTCTTATATGCCCAAGCCAGAGCAGGTATCCATACGGAGGTGTATGGCGGCCGAGGAGCTCGATGATAGGATAAAGGAGCTGGAGAAATGGGCCAGGGTTCTGAAGAGGCTTCGCTTCATCAGATACCGGTATCAGGGCTTCAGCGTTGAGACCTCGGCCCATCTGGTCGGCATCACCAAGAGCGTCGGATACACCTGGCAGAAGAGGTGGAACGATGGCGGCTATGAGGGGCTCATCCCGAGGCACGGCGGCGGAAGGCCGACGAAGCTCTCGGAAGCGGAGAGAGAGCGGCTCGAACTCCTCCTCCGCCAGAGGGACCGCTGGACGACGATGGAGGTCAGAGACCTCGTAAAAGGGCAGTTCGGCGTGGAGTACACCCCAAAGCAGATAAGAATAATTCTGAAGAAGCTGGGCATCATCCAAGCCCGCAGTTCTTCTTTTTTCCCACCGGAGTCGGAAGAATGCTCTTCAAATATGACGGCAGACCCCTGAGAGACGGCTCCGAGAAGGCGAGCCCCGCCGGAGAAATAATGCAGTTCGGTGACCAAGACCGCGAAGCTACAGATCTCCTCCGGATGGGACCGATAAATCTGAATGGGTGATACAATCATGAACGATATTAGCACAACAAATCGTCTTGAATCAAAGGTTCGAAGTTACTGCCGCAACTTCCCGGTGGTCTTTACGAAGGCCAGGGGTGCGACATTGGAAGACGAGGAAGGGCGCGAGTACATCGACTTTCTCGCGGGGGCCGGGGCCCTCAACTACGGCCACAACGACCCGGCGATGAAAGAGAAGCTCCTCGATTACATCGAAAGGGACCAGATCGTCCACGGCCTCGACCTCGTCACGGAGGCGAAACAGGCCTTCATGGAGGCATTCGACTCCCTGATCCTCAAGCCCCGGCGCATGAGGTACAAGATCCAGTTTACGGGGCCGACGGGGACGAACGCCGTCGAGGCGGCGATGAAGATCGCCCGGAACGTCACAGGAAGGCAGACGATCGTCTCCTTCACCAACGGGTTCCACGGCGTCACCCTCGGATCGGTGGCGGCGACCGGCAACAGCCATTTCCGTGACGGCTGCGGCATCCAGCCCCAGGGGACGGCCTTCATGCCCTACGACGGCTACATGGGCGAAGGGGTCGACACCACCGAGTACCTCGACAAGATGCTCACCGACGGAAGCAGCGGCCTCGACCATCCGGCGGCGGTCATCGTCGAGACGATCCAGGGCGAGGGCGGGATCAACGTCGCGAGCAAAGAGTGGCTCCGGTCCCTCGAGGAGGTCTGCAGCAAGCACGACATCCTCCTGATCGTCGACGACATCCAGGTGGGGTGCGGCAGAACCGGGACGTTCTTCAGCTTCGAGGAGGCGGGGATATCCCCGGACATAATAACCCTCTCCAAGTCCCTCAGCGGCTACGGCCTGCCTATGGCGGTTGTCCTGATGAAGCCACAGCTCGACTTGTGGAAGCCCGGCGAGCACAACGGAACCTTCCGAGGAAACAACCTCGCATTCGTCACCGCGCGAGCGGCGATCGAGGAGTACTGGAAGGACGACTCGTTCTCGATAGATGTAAAGAAGAAGGGTAGGATCGTTCGAGAGAGGCTCGAGAGGCTCGTCGACCTCGATGAGACCGGGGCCCTCTCGGCCCGGGGAAGGGGTATGATGCAGGCCCTCGACTGCAGAACCGGCGATCTCGCCTCTCGGATCTCGGCCCTGGCCTTCGAGAGGGGGCTCATCATCGAGACCTCCGGCTCCGACGACCAGGTTTTGAAGTGTCTGATACCCCTCAACATCACCGACGACGAGCTCAAAAGGGGGCTCGCGATCCTGGAGGAGTCGGTCATCGAGGCCCTATCAGAGATCCCTGATGAAGCCGCCGAAAAATGGGCTGAGAAGCTCTGGATGGAGGTTCTGGCATGATAGTGAGGAACTTGAGGGACGCCGAGAGGTCTGAGAGGAGGGTTGTCTCCGAGAACTGGGAGAGCATCCGGCTACTCTTGAAGGGCGACAATATGGGCTTCTCCTTTCACATAACCACCATCTATCCCGGGACCGAGACCTGCATATGGTACAAAAACCACCTCGAATCGGTCTACTGCATCGATGGTGAGGGAGAGGTGGAGGTCATCGGGGATACAGGTGGCGAGGGAGAGGTGACGGTCCTGGACGGGACCGAGGCCGGTGGAGTCGGAAGGCCCGATTCCGATCCCGGAAATGGCGGCGACGCCGAACCCGGATTAAACGGCGGTAGGATCTATAAGATCGCCCCCGGTACTCTCTACATCCTCGACCGGCACGACCGCCACCTCCTCCGGGCTAAGACCGCCCTGAAGCTTGCCTGCGTATTCAACCCGCCCCTTGTCGGAGGAGAGGTGCACGACGAGGACGGCGTCTACCCTCTGGAGGCGGAAACGAGTAGGGGTTAAGGAAAGTAAGCCACCTGGCCTCCAAACTTTTATATTATCGAAGAACATAGAAATGCTTAAAATGTATTGGGGCGAAAAAAGGTCCAAAAGGATTTAAAAACGAGGTTTTGAATGATTTCTGAAGAAATAACTGTTAAAGTCAAAGTAAGAAACTTATCGATGATCTTCGGTGAGAGGCCTGAAGAAGCGTTGCAGCATCTCAGGGATGGTTTGAATAAAGATGAAATATTCGAAAGGACCGGTCAGATCGTCGGCGTCTACAACGCCAACTTCGACGTGGCCGAGGGTGAGATCTTCGTTCTTATGGGCCTCTCCGGCAGCGGTAAATCCACCCTGCTTCGATGCATAAACCGGCTCTTTGAGCCCGCAGCAGGAGATGTGCTCATCGACGGTGAAAACATTCTGGATTTTACGCCCCAGCAGCTGAGGGAGGTCCGCCGGAAGAAGCTCGGCATGGTATTCCAAAACTTTGCTCTATTTCCCCACAGAACGATAATCGAGAATGTAGCCTACGGGCTTGAGGTGAGGGGTGTCTCAGAAGAGGAGCGGCTGTCTAAGGCGGCTGAAGTGTTGAAGATGGTGGGCCTCGAGGAGCATGCAGATAGCCTCCCCTCTCAGCTCAGCGGCGGGATGCAGCAAAGGGTAGGGCTTGCAAGAGGCCTCGCCAGCGATCCTGACATATTACTCATGGACGAGGCCTTCAGCGCTCTCGACCCCCTCATAAGAAGAGAGATGCAAGACGAGCTTCTAGACCTTCAGGACAAAGTTAACAAGACGATCATCTTCGTCTCTCACGACCTCGACGAGGCGCTGCACATAGGGGATAGAATAGCTCTCATGAAGGATGGGAGGATAATCCAGATCGGCACCGGTGAAGATATCCTGAACAACCCGGCCGACGAGTACGTCGCCAAGTTCGTGGCCGGGGTTAACATGGCCAAGATCCTCACCGCCGAAGGGGTTATGAATAGGCCTGAGCCGGTGGTTTTAGACAACTCCACCCCCGAAGCTGCCCTCAGACGGATGATAAAGTACAAGAAGAGCTTCGCCTTCGTGACCGATAAGAATAAGGAGTTCAGAGCGATGTTGACGAAGGAGGGCGTAAAAGAAGCTATTGATAGCGGCAAAAGTCTGCAAGAGGTCTTAGTCCTTGAGACCACCATCGTACCTCCTGAAACTCCGGTCACAGAGCTGATATCTCTTGTTGCTGGATGCTCTCATCCGTTGCCCGTGGTGGACGACCAAGGGATTCTGGTGGGGATTATCGGGCACGTAGCGCTTCTCAACGCCCTGACTCCGGGGGTGGTCGAGAATGGCGCTGCCTAGGATTCCACTGGGAGACGGCGTGGAGTTGGCTGTCGAATGGGTGGACGCCAATTTTGGAGGAATTCTCGATCTTCTGAGCATGGTTCTGGGCACCCTGGTCGGTGGTCTCAAGGATTTGCTCCTCTTTCTTCCGCCAGTAGCGATGGCAGCCTTTATCGCCGCCTTGGTCTGGGGGGTGAGCAGAAGGAATCTGAAGATGGCTACTGGCACTCTTTTAGGTCTTCTCCTGATCGAGAGCATGCAGCTTTGGAGCCTGTCGATGGAGACTCTGGCGCTGGTGATCTCATCGACCATCGTCGCCCTGATGATAGGAATCCCCGTCGGAGTTCTCTGTTCAAGGAACGACACCGCAAATGGGGTAATCACTCCGATACTGGACCTAATGCAAACGATGCCCTCTTTCGTATATCTGATCCCGGCCGTTATATTTTTCGGCCTGGGGAACGTCCCGGGGATCATAGCCACAGTGGTCTTCGCCATGCCCCCCACGATCCGCCTAACCAACCTTGGGATACGACAGGTCGCAAATGATCTTTTGGAGGTTGCGGAGGCCTTCGGGTCCACCCCGAGACAGAAGCTCCTGAAGGTCCAGCTTCCTTTGGCGATGCCAACGATCATGGCCGGGGTAAATCAGTGCATCATGCTCTCCCTCTCTATGGTGGTCATAGCCGCCATGATAGGTGCCCGTGGGCTTGGATACCAAGTCCTGGTGGGGATTCAGAGGGTGGACATAGGAACGGGGTTTGAAGCAGGGCTCGCCATCGTGATCATAGCCATGGTCCTGGATCGAATCACCCGAAGCCTCACCAAAAGATAGGTGGTTCTCATGCCAAAACGAGTTTATTGTCGAGGATTGAGAGGTTAAAAGTGAAAACGATTCTGTAAGGATGTGATGAATTTGGAAGATAACAAAATAAAGACTCCAGTGATTCTGGGTCTGTTGGCCTTGACCGCGATCTTCTTCTCCGGCTGCATCGACGACGGAGATTCGGTCTTGGAGAAGAAGGAGGTTTCGATAGGCTATGTACTCTGGGACGGCGAGATCGCCAGCACCAACGTCCTGAAGCAGGTCTACGAAGCGGCTGGATATGACGTTGAGATCATCGCAGTAGACGCAGGCCCCCTCTACCAGGGGCTAGCCAGAGGCAATTTCGACCTGACGGTCTCCTCTTGGCTTCCCGAGACCCAAAAGAACTACTGGGACATATACAGGGACCAGATCGATTACGTCGGACCCAACCTCGAAGGTTGCAGAGTCGGGCTTGTGGTGCCCGCCTACGTCGGCATAAACTCCATCGAGGAGCTAAACGACTTGAAGACCGATTTCGGCGGCAAGATCGTCGGCATAGATCCTGGAGCAGGGATCATGCAAAACACCGAGGATGCCATAGAGATGTACGACCTGGACTACAATCTTGAGGCCAGCTCCAGCGCCGGGATGGCGACGGCCCTCAAGAGGGCCATCGATAGGGAGGAATGGATTGTCGTCACTTTATGGTCGCCCCACTGGGCCTTCAACCGCTGGGACCTCAAGTATCTGGACGATCCCCTGATGGTCTATGGGACTGGAGATAACGCCACCACCCTCGCCCGTGTAGGGCTTGAGGAAGAGAAGCCCGAAGCCTACGCCATCGCCGAGAGGTTCCACTGGACCCAGGAGGATATCTCCGAGGTGATGATGGACATCGAGAACGGGATACCAGAAGAACAGGCAGCTGCAACCTGGATATCGAACAATCCCGATAAGGTAAAATCCTGGACCGAAGGGCATAATCAGGCTTAAAAGACAATTAGCCGAGCTTCATAAACCGGCGTCCTTTTATGCCGTGATCATCCAGGCCCCACCAAGAGGCCTGGGTGATCAGATATTCTTTTCTCCGTTTTTCTGCTTCCTTGTTGCCGTTTTATCTTGCTACGGCCTGAGGCAGATATCGTCTTATAATTGCGGCGTTCTGGATTGGGAGGATGGAAAGGGTTTGAGAGCACTACCAGCCGCTCTCCGCCTTCCATGAGGCCTCTTTGAATACCGTCCCCGGATATTTGACCTCGGAGGTGAACTCTTCGGTCACCAGGCGGTACTGCCTCTGGTTACGGTTGCCGCGACGTTCGAGGACGCCATCGTAGTACATCCGCGAAAGGTAGGTCGATACGGTGCTGAGCTTTATGTCGTCGGATACCGCCTCGTACCGGTCCTTAAGCTCGTTGGACGAAAACCAGGATTCTGGGAACTCTTCCCTCACGAAGATCTCCAGCCGGTCCCGCAGAGTTCTATTGTTCTCGGATTTCGGCGGGGCTGCATCTCTGAAGTCGTTCGTCCCCCCCCGGAAGACGCCTGCAGCGGCCAAGAAATCGATGACCTTCTCTCGGACGATCTCGCCCTCGAATACGTGAGTGGACCTCATTCCGTCGTCTTCGATCTCGATCTTGACCTTCATCTAACCCACCCTATGTCCTGGGGGACTGCTGCTAAGATTCAGCTTCTGACCTATCCGATAATGGAGATGGAGAAGTCCGGCCGACGGATCGAAGGAATGGTTAATGGCGAACCAAGACTAAATTGAGCAATTCTCCTGATCCGCCCCCCCCTTCATTTAAACCCTTCACTGTACGATGTTAATCGCGACGAGTGATGAAAGGCGGAACGGGATTGGAGCCGTCTCGGAAAGCTCCATCCCGTTCCGCCCGCCCCCCTTCATTGCGCTATCTCCCTTACCAGTTGCTTAATTATGGACTAGGCAGAGTGAAACCCACGATCTCGGTCTCCCCTTCACTTCCCCTACCATTGGTGAACCCTCCGCCCCCTTCAAAGCGAAGGCACCCCTTCATTGCTCTGTGATCAGACAGGACGTGAATTTAATTCTGCCAACATCTCCTGTGTTATGTAGGTATATAAACTTTTCTGAGTGTAGGGAGTTGTGGTAACCTGATAAAAACGATTATTTCTGGTTTATTTTCAGAAAAAACCTGAAATAACAGTTTTAATCTTGTTCACAATACTGGAAATCGGTTTTGAAATTGAATTATTCTAATATCATATGATTCATACTCATCCGAGAAATAAAAATTGGAAGAATCGGAAATTTACCCAATCCACCTAGGGAAAAAGGTTGTAATACCTACAAATCGCCTCATCGCCATCAGCTGCGAAAATACGGCGAGGCTCTCTGAGCGACGATACTATGCGCCCCGATGGTCAGTCGCGAAGGGGCCTTTGGAGAGGTCTTCGTACCTCCGGCCGCCACGGCACTTTATACAGGCCCCGGAGACGGGGTCGAAACACCGGGAGCATACGAGCCTCCCACAGAGTTGACAGGAAAAAAGCAGGTCAGCCCTGCCGCATATGCTGCAGATTCCCACAAGTTCCATGGTATCAAGATGCCTGATACGGCTCGAAGTACTCCTCCACCAGCCAGTCGCCGATCTCTTTCATATACTTGCGCTTCCGCTCATCCTCCATAGCGGCCTGGTAGATCTCGGATAGGTCTTCGTACATGTATGCCCTCCAGGCTGGCGAGAACCCATTTAAATCTGTCGCGCACATATTATGGTAGACCTTATGGTAGACCTATCTAGGCCGTTAGAAAAGGCAAAGAGGCCTCATGCGGAGGCTCAAGCCCCGCGTTCCTCCAAGGAGGCGGCTCTTCTACCGTTCTCCTTCTTCCAGAATATCAGTGCTACATCCCTTGAGTCATAAACGCCTTTCAGCACGCCGGCGTGGAGGGGGTGGTCCCCACAGACCGCCACCATCGTCCTTTCGGCCACCGCGGCGGCGAGATCTCCCAGATGACCGTCGATTTCAGACGCCGCCCCCCTGATCTCCTCGATCCCTCCTCCATCATGCGCGATCCGGTCGATCCCGAGGAAGTGGGCAACGAGGAGCCTCGGCTCGGTCTTTAGCGCCTCGAGCGACCGTTCCAGGATCTCACGGTCGAAATTCCGGCCGACGAGGCTCTTGGAAACGCCCATCACCGTCGTCACGAAACCGTTGAAGGTTCGAGCCCCCTCCTCTTCCATCACCACCGCAGATCTGATCATATCTGAGCTCGCCCATTCCAGGAGGCTCCTGATCTTTGAATCTGAGGCCTGGCTTGTGTTGCTGATCCCATGTTTTTTGGGCATGAGGCCTGTGAGGATCGATGCTATGGCGGGGGCGGTGGTGGCGGCGACGCATTCCGCCTTGAGGAGGACCCCCTCGGAGGCCATCGATCTCATATTGGGAAGGTCCGGCTCCAGAGCTTTGTAGAGGCCGTATCCCAGGCTGTCGACGATCGCCAGGACGACTCTGTCGCACTCCCACCCTTCCACAAGGTCGATGGCCCTCCCGTCGGTAGGGGGGGTTTTCACCCCCAGGACTCGGGCCATGGTGGGGGCTACATCTATTAGCTTGATAGATCCCGACATCTTCCTCCTGCTTGCCGCTGTCACTATTGGAGCCCCATCGCTTAGGTTTGGCGGTCAGGGGTCGACCGCGCCTCCTCTCGACCTGATCCCATCCATCCACCGTCTTGATCCCATCATCCACTGTCTTGAGTTGAGGGCCACCGCTATAAACTCTGATCGAATAGTTGATGTTGATGGATCCTGAGATCAAAGCGAGGCTGATATCGTCGGGGACCGTCGAGCTTCCGGAGCTCCTCCGCCCCACGGGGCCCGTCTCGGCCGCCGGTCCCGGCGCCGGCGAGATGAACGTCTTCTTCAGATCGGGGGAGACGCGGGTCAGACTCGGCGTGGCCGATACCTCGACCTTGAAGCTGGCAGAACTCGACGGAGACGAGGTGGCGATATTGGAGGAGGGCGTCGAGGTCGCGCGGGGGTATCTCGAGCGGCCTCTCATCCACTGTCCCCGGCAGGCGTACATCACCGTCAGCGAAAGGTGCATCTACGACTGCAAGTTCTGCGCCGTCCCGAAGCTCGCGGGGACCGTCAAGTCCAAAGAGAGGGTCTTGGGGATGGTTGCCGAGGCCGCGGATACGGGAGAGCTTGAGGCGATATCCCTCACCAGCGGCGTCGAGCGGTCGCCGGAAGAGGAGGTTTTTAGGGTGGCAGAGATCGCAAAAGACCTCCGCCGGTTCGAGGTCCCCATCGGGGTCTCTGTCACCCCGGCCAAAAGGTCCAGCGAGATCCTAAAGGCTGCGGGGGCGGACGAGATCAAGTACAACGTCGAATGCCTTGACCCCGATCTCTTCAGGAAGGTCTGTCCCGAGGTCTCCCTGGAGAATATCAAGGCGGCTCTGGAGAAGGCCGTCGACGTATTCGGCGATAACCGTGTCTTCTCCAACGTCATCATAGGCCTCGGCGAGTCGGAGACCGCCCTTCAGGAGGGGATCGTGGAGCTGGCTGAGATGGGGGTTCTTCCGGTCCTCAGGGCCGTCTATCCCCATCCCCTTAGGGTGGGGGAGGTCGAGATGGTCCGCCCGTCCCCGGAGCGGCTCACCGACCTCGCCCGTCGCCTCAAGTGGGTCCTCGATGACCATGGGCTTCGGGGGGACGTCGCCGAGACTGGATGCTATCGGTGCACAGGATGCGATCTGATCCCCCACAGGGATCTTTAATCAGATGAAAGAGAACGGCGCTCAGGACTCAAAATCCTCATCATAGATCAGGCAGGTCATCTCATCATGGCGCCGCCCACGAATACAATTAAATAGCAGTAATGAGACTTGAGCGTTGCCTTTCAGCGCGGGGGTCGCCAAGCCAGGTCAACGGCGCTAGGTTCAGGGCCTAGTCTCGCAGGAGTTCGTGGGTTCGAATCCCATCCCCCGCACTTATTTACCTTTCTTGATAGCGGTTTTGATGCAATTTCGCCAACTCAGAATATAATGAATCGTGGCGTTCTGATATATAAATTTTCACGCGAAATAGGTTTCGCTTAGTTCTCCTATTAGCGAAAGTTGCGATTTACTCTAGCGAAACGTTGATTTTTATCGTATACCCCGCAGCTCTGCTGCGGGGATGAGCATATAACTGACAAACCGTTGCTGTGTTCACATATTTTGACACGATATTATGCGGTTTACAGTGCAACGTGTTTGGGGACCGTCCTACAAACCAGGACGACTAAGGCGGCGGCGCACCCCGCAGCAGAGCTGCGGGGTGCGCCCCCCCCCCCCCGGCTGGGGGGGGGGCCCCCCCGCCGCCAGTTTGACTATTAAATTATATTTCAATGTACTCTATGCCACGAAAAACGACGTGATGAATGCCCTGTGTGTGATATCTAAACGTGGGGAAGAGTAGACACTTTACATAAATTTTTAACTGTTTGTCTTAGAGAACCGCTATCGGCGAGCAATTCAATGCGTTTTTTTGGCTTAACCGATGACCAATGAATACGGTTCACGCAGAGCAAAGCTGAGAGAGCTGGCAAACATGTTGTATTAGTCGATCCGAGAAAGACATCACAAAAATGTTCGAATTGCGGTGAGCTCGTTCCCAAAAAACTGTCTGACCGCACCCACGTATGTCCGCATTGTGGTTTGGAATTAGACAGAGACCTCAATGCAGCAATCAACATTCGCACCCTCGGACTGAGGGGAAGTGCCTGTGGAGAACTGACCTCCGGCTTGGGGTTACCCCCGAGTAAGCGTCGGTTCAATGAAGCAGGAAGTTCCGCTCTTTAGGGCGGAGAGGAAGTCACCTCTTCGAAGAGATGCAACAGAGAGTTCCTCCGATGCACGATGCAGATATTGTCCATTTGGCCCATCACGCTCTCGCCGAAATCAGAAGGTACAACTCGATCCTGGGCCGCAGCCGACCTAAGCCGCCGCGCTGGCGTTCTCCGGGACGTAGACGACCATTCCGTTCTCGAGCCGGTAGGCGGTCCCCATCTTCGTCCCCTGGCCGCCGGCCACCTTATCGGTCATGTTCAGGATCTGGATCTGGTCCATATCCTTTATTATGATCTGCATGTTGGGGTCTCCAGGGTTCTTGACGATGGTGACGCTCGCCTCGGGGGTGAGGAGCTCGGGTATGTTGTAGGAGATGACCAAGGCCAGGAGGAGGGCGATGGCAAAGACCATGGCGGCGTCGAAGAGGTTGGCGACCCCGCTCAGTGGGTCTTCTTCGGACTCGTCCAGCATCCCGGTTCTGGTCCGCACCGCCCTGCCGGCCTTGACGACGCCTCCGACTCTTCTCATCCCGACGCCTCGCCCTCTCCTCCGAGGAACGTTCTCCTGCAGTTCTCGCTCGAGAGAAGCTCTGCCGCGTACTCGAGGTCGCTTAAGTCCTGCCGGTACCACCTGTTCCTGACGACGTAGATCCCGTAGCAGATCCCGCCGACGGCGAGGCCGATCACCGTCGTCGAGAAGGCGATCACCAGGCTGTCGGCCATCTGCTGAATATCTCCCTGAGAGAGGCTGATCAGGGCGGGGCCCATGGGGATGAGGGTTCCCATCAGACCCAACATCGGCCCCACCCGAACGCCGATCTTGACCGGCTCCAGGGCCTTTCCCATACCGAGCTCCGCATCCTGGAGGATCTTCTCAATCCTCGCCGCGAAGGTGTCGCTCCGAAAGGAACGGACCGCATCGCTCAGAGCCTTGGAGACCTGAGGATGAGCTTTGTACCCTTCCACCGCGGTGCAGGCGAGATCCTCGCGGCCCGATCGTGCCATCTTTGAGGCCTCGGCGCAGACCCTCTCAAGGAGAGCGAGATCTCTATGCCGGGATGTGTACTCGGATATGAGGGAGCCCAGCAGGGCGAGGGACCATCCGAAGAGGAGGAGGAGCGCCAGTATGACGGGGTATAGAAGCGCCGTCGAGAAGACGAAGAGGACGTTGACGATCTCGACGTAGATGCTCAAAGGCGTACCCCCATCCTACTGCCGACGAAGCCGAGGACGACCAGTCCGAGGATAACGAAGTATGATGGTAAGAGGTCTGAGGCGGGGATAGAGATGGGGACGAAGGGGATCGACTGGGTCTTTAGGTAGGCAGGTATGAGAAGGATGGATAGGATGTAGAAGAGGCCGACGAATATCATGGCGTTTCCTAGAGCCGAAGGGGCCTTGCCCATCTTTCCTATGGCTGGAGAGAGGGCGGCTATCGATGCGAAGAAGACGAAGCCCACTCCGGCGCCGACCTTCCAGCCCGGAATCTCCAATATGCCAGAAAGAGCTGTGCAGGAGAGGAAGGTGGCGGCGAGGCATGCGGGACAGGGTACGGAGAGTATCCAGAAGGTCTTCCGTGAGAGGTCGCGGCCGTTCCGGTTCCACTCTCTAGCGGTGGCGACCCCTCCTGCCACCAGGAGGAGGGCGATCGCCATGTGCATGGCGACGCCCATCTCCATCACTGAGGCTGTGGCCGTTTCAGGGACGAGGCCGAGGGTGAAGCCCATGAAGAGGGAGATGGCCAGGTACGTTGTTGCGATGCAGAACGTCTCTTTTCGGCTGAGGCTCGCAAGGCCGCACCCCAGGCTGACCTTCAGCGAGAATATGATGATCCCCACCAGAACTCCAGAAGCGGCAATCCATGTGAAATCCAAATCCGACACCCACCCCACTTAGATGGAATTAACTCAAGTTCGTTGGATATAACCTTTGCGCAATGTAACCTGCTCAAAATAAACTTGCTTTGCCTAATCTTAGAGGTATCGAAGAGGGATCGACCGGATACGGCCCTGGGGTGGAAAGGTGGGGGGAGGTCTCACCTACCTCCTCCTGAACCCCGCCCCGATAGCCAAAAGGATGAAGAGGACGAGGACGATCCCCAACAGGGGCGCCCCGGATATGGAGGGAGCGCCCCCTTCCTCCTGGAGGCTCTCCATCAACATCCCCGTCACCGCCACCGTCCCCGGCTCCATCGGCTCGGTTGCATCCTCCCGGTCTCTTGAATAGTCAGATCCTATGCCGCCGGGATGGGTCTCGTTGGCGGCGCCGGAGACGGACCACTCCTGGGGGTATTGATGCCTGGAGGAGCCGCCCCTCCCCGCCTCGACCGTCGGCGCCACCATTGGCTCCGTCCCGGTGAGGATACCCTCCATGTAATCCCGGAGGAGGAGGTTTCCGCAGGTGTGGTGGCAGCAGGCGACGCCGTACTCGGCCTCCGACCGCTCGAACTCCTCCGCCAGCTCCCTCTTCACATTCTCGGAGGGGCTCCAGCGCCCCTTCCTCGCCGCCTCCAGCATCCTCGCCGTCATCGACTGCCGGGCGTAGGGATTGTTCTCATCGAAGAACTCTTTGAGGCCCAAATCGTACTTGTCCGCCACGTAGACGTCGTAGACCCGGTCCCA
>Ga0334901_1002622_pt1 | contig 14982 bp, 10 predicted proteins | sample GraSluR3_MG_3_FD_207216 | JGI IMG/M metagenome (GOLD analysis project Ga0334901, IMG submission 207216) | Sludge microbial communities from methane-producing bioreactor in Wageningen University, Netherlands - Granular Sludge_15_08-R3 | ecosystem: Engineered > Bioreactor > Anaerobic >...
TCCTAACCTCCCCGAACTGTTCCGCAACATCTTCAAGAACGCTTTCCTTCCCTTTCGTGACTCCAATACCCTCAATATGTTCCTCGAAGAGATCAACGGTTTCCAGTATGACCATTCCGAACGGTTGGGTGATGCTTATGAATACCTTCTCTCCGTTATGAGTTCTCAGGGCGATGCCGGCCAGTTCCGTACCCCTCGTCATATCATAGATTTTATCGTTAGTGTCGTTGACCCACAGAAAACCGACAGCATCCTCGATCCTGCCTGCGGTACCGCCGGATTTCTAATTTCAGCTATTAAACACATCGAAAAAGCCAACATGAAAGACTATCCCGGGGATCTGCTCGACATAGACGAAAAGAAGAAACTTGCCGGGAACGTCGTCGGGTATGACATCTCTCCCGATATGCGGCGGATCAGCCTCGTCAATATGTTCCTGCACAATATCAACGAGCCTCATATCTATGAATACGATACTCTCAGTTCCACCGACCGTTGGGAAGATGATTTCTCCTGTATCCTGGCAAATCCACCCTTTATGTCACCCAAAGGGGGCATCAAGCCTCATAACCGTTTCGGTATTCCCTCGACCCGCTCCGAAGTACTCTTTGTTGATTATATTATGGAGCATCTCACCATAGACGGTAAAGCGGGTGTGATCGTCCCCGAAGGGATTATCTTTCAGAGTCAGAAAGCGTTCAAGCAACTCCGTCAGAAAATGGTCGATGATTGCTATCTCTGGGCAGTAGTTTCACTCCCCTCAGGAGTATTCAATCCCTATTCCGGCGTCAAGACCTCTATCCTCCTCTTTGATCGTGAAATCGCTAAACAGACAGATGATATTCTCTTCGTTAGAATCGAAGCAGACGGTTATAACCTCGGTGCTCAACGCAAACCTATAGAACAAAACGACCTCCCCGAAGCCTATCAAGCCCTCACCTACTTCAAGAAGCATCTTCAGCTACCTTCCAAAGACGCTTTCCTAAAATCAAACGGCACCAGAGAAATCGCCCATACTGCTAAAAAGCAGGACATCGCATATCAAGACTACAATCTTAGCGCCAACAGATATGTCATCACCGAAGTCAGACAGGGCAAATGGCCAAGGATTAAGCTTGTAGAAGTGTCGCAGATCATTAGCGGCTATTCTTATAAAAGCCAAAATATGATTAACACCTATCGGGAAGGATACTGGCCAGTTTTAAAAATTGGAAACATATGCAAAGATGGTTCTCTTAACATGAACAACGTTTTCTATCACAAACATACTGATACTATGGCTAGATATGAAGTATTAAAAGGAGACATACTAGTAGCATTAACTGGTGCTACTACTGGAAAAGTAGCAACGACAAAACAATCTGGACTATTGCTAAACCAACGTGTTGGTTTAGTACGTTGCTTGCCAAGTAAAGCATTACAAGATTACCTGTTTTTATTGATGAATACTCAAGAGTTTTATATTTTTTGTCAGTCAAAAGCTGGTGGAGGTGCTCAGGGAAATATTTCCCCAAGTGAAATTGGAAATTACGAAATCCCCCTCCCCCCTCTTGAAGTCCAGAAAGAGATTGTCGCAGAAATAGAAGGCTACCAGAAGATTATCGACGGGGCAAAACAGATCATAGACAGTTGGAAACCAAAGATTAACTTCGATCCCTCTTGGGAGATAGTTCAGATATGCGATGTTTGTGATGTAAATCCAGAGTCTAGAAAACCATCAGAAATATTTGGGGAAAATCCTTTCCATTACATTGATATATCATCAATTGATGTTAGTTCGGGAACGGTTAGTTATTCTGAAGAGATTGTTGCTTCTCAAGCGCCAAGCAGAGCAAGAAGAATCGTAAGAAATCAGGATGTTATCATTTCTACTGTAAGACCGAATCTTAAAGCTTTTGCTTACCTTGATAATCTCCCGGAAAGGGTTATAGTTTCGACAGGTTTTGCAGTAATTCGTCCAAGAAAAAAAATACTTCCAAAATACCTTTACTACGCTATTTTGGACGATAAGATCGTAAATCAAATGATCAATAAGATGGATAGAGGAGCTTACCCTAGCATAAACGTTAGCGACACAAAAAAAATTAAGTTATCACTTCCACCTATTGATGAGCAGTTGACAATAGTTAATAGAATAGAAGAGGAAAAAGCCCATGTAGAACGCTGTAAGAAGTTGGAGCAAATTTATCAAAAAAAGTTCAAAGAATGTATAGATAATATCTGGTAAATATGGATTGAAATACAAGTTAGTTAAAGGAGGAATAGATAATAGATTATGAATACGTACAAAAATACAAGCGGTAATTCAGGTGTTAGATGTTATGAAATTGGCGATGATTTCGTAAGAGTACAGTTTAGAGAAGGCACTATTTATTTATATACATACTGCAGTGCTGGTCAAAAGAATATTGAACACATGAAGAAACTAGCGAAATTAGGAAGAGGTCTTAGCACATTTATAAGCCAAGATGTGCGAAACCTATTCAAAAAAAAGGAAAGATGAGAGGTTATTATGGGATTATCATACAAAAATCTTGATGAGATAACTCGTAAGTTTATGCTTAAAGAACTTGAGATGGATATTGGCTCAGATTCGGTCTATTACAGCAAACGGTTGAAAACAGATAAGCAATCATTATGGATTGAACTTCTCAAGGAAGCGGTATCAAAATACGAAGACAATTGGCTTGCTAAACAATTAGAGTTAAAAGATTGTTTAAGAGGACAAGAAGAAAGAAGACATCAAAGCGGAAAAATAATTATTGCTAAAGTCCCTAAAACTGCATACAACACACTCGCAGAAGGAGAATTCAATCGGTACTATGCAAGAGGCTTGTGCTTAAGAGCAATTAATGAAGGAATCGAAAGAGTTATTGTCTATCGTGGAAAAGAAGTATCAAGTCCTCGACAAGAATCTGAAAATCAAATCGGTAATGTTCTCTATGCTAATGACCTTTTGGATGATTTAAGAAAATCAATAGGTGTAGAGACTGCTTTAGGAATGCCGCCTGGTCCAAATTCTGGCCTGACTATCCGTTTACCATAAAGATCTGCGATCTATTTTACGAGTGTTATAACATCTTCTAAGGAGAATATGTGTTTTGAGATCAAGAATCACACCACGATTAATTGAGTTGACTTACGAAGCAGCACTAAAGTCATTCTGGCGTAAATCGGCTCTTAGAAAGTTCCTCCGTTCAAGTAATATATCTGATAGATTCTTATCAACTTGGAATGAAGAATCCAAAAGGGAATTCTTAGATAGACTATTTGGTGAACTTCTTAAAAGCGATAAAGGGAAACAGGTACTTCTTCAAATGTCCAGGAACCTCTCAGAACAGGCAACATTTCCTGATCTACGCAACTGGGAAGATTCTGATCAAAAGATTTCACAAGCTCATAAATCTGTACAGGATTTGAAGGCTTATTTAAAATCACAAGAGATGGTAATAAATGGTAATAAAGAAAAAGAAGAGGTAAAGAAGAAAGCCAGAGAGATGAAAATCAATTATCAACGCTCAGAAACTGACTTAATGAAACTTCAAGATAGGCTTGAAAGTCTTATTCAAATAGTAGGAACCCAAAAAGGAGGGTACGAATTTCAAGATTGGTTCTACGACTTGCTTGATTTCTTCGATGTAGACAACAGAAGACCTTACAATAGTAAAGGTCGGCAAATTGATGGATCTATAACAATCTACAGTACTACATATCTTGTTGAACTTAAATTCACTAAATATCAAGCTGACGCTACAGATATTGATTCATTACGGGCAAAGGTCGAAGATAAAATTGACAATACAATGGGAATATTTGTATCGATTTCAGGATTTTCTGAAGTTGCAATTAAGGAAGCTTCCGGCCGTAGAGGATTGTTACTGTTATTAGATAACCGTCATATTTATCTTTGTCTACGCGGTGTAATAGGATTCAAGGACCTTCTTCTCAGAGTAAGTAGGCATGCTTCACAAACAGGACAAGCATATTTAGAGATCTCAAAGTTCGATGTTTAAGTAGATATTGGATAAATAGAGACAAGTAATATGAATGGATCAAGTACATTCAACTGGAATGAAGGATTGGAAGGGCCGCACTTTAATATTGCAAATATTAACCATACACCTATCAGAGTGATGGCTGGTCCTGGAACGGGCAAAACATTTGCCTTAATGAGGAGAGTTGCACGTTTACTTCAACAAGGTATTGACCCAAGTAGGATATTGGTTTGTACGTTTACTAGAACTGCTGCAAGAGACTTAGCTAAAGAATTAGCAGGGTTAGGTATTGATGGTGTTGAGAGTGTTAAAGCCGGTACTTTGCATTCCTTATGTTTCAGCATATTATCCCAAAATGCAACTTTCAATTACACGGGAAGAAGCCCAAGACCATTACTGGACTTTGAATTACGTTTTTTGCTACAAGATTTAGAAAACAGAGTTTATGGAAGGTATCGAAATCGAGTCGAGCGCTTAAATGCATTTAACTCAGCGTGGGCTAGACTTCAAAATGAAGAACCAGGATGGCCCAATGATGCCATTGACAGGTCTTTTCACATAGATTTAATAGCCTGGTTAAAATTCCATGGCTGCATGTTAATTGGAGAATTAATTCCCGAGACATTAAGATTTCTATTAAATAATCCCTATTCATCCCTGCTGTATAAATATGACCATGTTTTAGTAGACGAGTATCAAGATTTAAACAAAGCAGAACAAAAACTTCTAGACTTACTATCAAATTCTAGAAACTTGCTAATAATTGGAGATGAAGATCAATCGATATATTCTTTCAAGTATGCCCATCCAGAAGGAATTTCCACTTTCAATCATACTCATCCAGGTACTCATGATGAATCTTTGTTTGATTGTAGAAGATGCCCCAAGAAAATAGTTTCAGTAGCTAACCACCTTATTGCCAATAACACTAATAGAATGAGACAGGTTTTAAATCCATATGTTAGTAATGCTGAAGGGGAGATTTATATTACTCAATGGAATGATATACAAGAAGAAGCTGACGGTATTGCAAGTTTCATTACTGAAAGTATAAATAGTTCTCAAGTAGCTCCGGGACGAGTTCTTGTTTTATCACCAAGACGTCAGATAGGTTATGAAATAAAAAATGCACTAACCAATTCAGGTGTTCAATCCCATAGTTTTTTTCATGAGGAAGCTCTACAGGGTAATCCAAGAATCATTGAAGATTCTCTCATGCAACAGTCATTCACCTTATTAAACATTCTGGTCAACCAAAATGACATTGTCTCATTACGCTGTTGGTGTGGATTCGGTAATAACAGTCTTTGTCGACCAGGCTGGAAACAGATTCGCATAAAATCTGAAACTACTGGAGAAACACCTTGGAATGTGCTTACTAGATTATCGAATGAACAAGACTATTTGCCTTACACATCAAACATCATTGAAAGATTTAATACCCTAAATGAAGAGTTAAATTCCTTGAGGAGACTAAGAGGACGGGAATTACTAGAAGCACTTTTCCCATCACCACATGACTATGAAGTACTTTTCCGAAATATTGTGTCACAAATTGATAATGAAGACTACGATGCTTCAGAGTTAAGAGATGCCTTACGGATTGGTATAACCCAACCTGAACTTCCAACTGATGTTGATTATGTAAGAATAATGAGTCTCCATAAATCTAAAGGTCTGTCCGCTGATCTTGTTGTAGTAGCTGGTTGCGTGGAAGGGTTGATTCCTTTTATTAAAGGCAGTACAGTTATAGAAAGAGATAGATTATTAGAAGAGCAACGAAGGTTATTCTATGTTTCCATTACAAGAACACGTAAGATTTTGCTATTATCAAGTTTTTCTTGGATTAAAAGAGATGTTGCACATCAAATTGGAACAAGGATATCAGGTGGTAATCGTGATTATGGAAGGACAATTTCTTCTAGGTTTCTTAATGAGTTAGGGTTACCTTAAACAGATAAAATTTTTGAATCTAGAGGAGGATTTATAAAACAATTTGCTGATTTTAATGCCTGTTCGTAATATATCAAGAGGGGAAATTATATGAGAATAATTCACACATCGGATTGGCATCTTGGGCGGACATTGAATAACCGCAAGCGTTATGACGAACAATCTGCATTTCTAAATTGGTTGGCTAATTATATTGAAGATGAGCATGTCGAAGCGTTATTAATAGCTGGCGATGTATTTGACACAACAACCCCGAGTAACCGTGCACAGGAACTGTATTATACTTTTCTTTGCAGAATAGCTCGATCTTGTTGTCGGAATGTAGTAGTTATTGGTGGCAATCATGATTCCCCTTCTTTTTTGAATGCACCGAAAGAGTTGCTTAAGGCGTTGAATGTATTTGTGGTCGGTTCAATAACTGAGAATCCTGAAGATGAAGTGATTGTATTGAGAGATATTGATAATAAACCAAAGGTAATTGTCTGTGCTGTCCCTTATTTAAGAGATCGAGACATAAGGACAGTAGAAGCGGGTGAGACCATAGAAGATAAGAATGCCAAATTGATCGAAGGGATACGTAACCACTACTCAAAAATCTTTCTCATAGCCGAGAAAAAGAGAGAAGAATTATTGAAGGTTATGAATAATGAGAACGGCTCTTCTAAAACCCCTATCATTGCTATGGGGCATCTGTTCACCACCGGCGGTAAGACAGTTGAAGATGATGGAGTTCGAGAGCTGTATGTGGGAACTTTGGCTCATGTAGGTGAGAGTGTTTTCCCCGAAGGTATTGATTATATAGCTCTTGGACATTTACATATCCCCCAGCAGGTGAAGAATTCAGAAAAGATAAGATATTCAGGTTCACCTATTCCGATGGGTTTTGGAGAGGGTACTAAGAAGTTAGTATTAGTTGAATTGCACGAAAAAATGAAAACTAAGGAGATTGAAATACCCTGTTTTCAGGAATTGAAAAGGGTTTGTGGCTCGTTAGCAGAGATTCGAGATAAGATAAATATTCTCAAGACGGAGAAAAGCACAGCATGGTTAGAAATTGTCTATAATGGAGAAGAGATTGTACCTAATCTTCGTGATATTATCGAAGAGTTTATTGAGGATAGTGAATTAGAGATACGAAAGATAAAAAACCAGCGAACTATAGATGAAATCAAGAGTAAGTGGGAAGACAGCGAAGTGCTTGATGAATTAGATGAATTGGAAGTCTTCAATAAATGTCTTGAAGTTCATAATATCTCTGAAAAGGAACGACCTGAACTCATTCAATCCTACAAAGAGATCTTAACCGAGCTCCATGAGAAAGATATTCAAGCAGAGTAGGGAGAAGAGATGAAGATACTCGAATTGCGTTTTAAAAATCTAAACTCTTTGTATGGTGAATGGTTCATTAATTTTGCCGATCCTGAATACGTTTCCAGCGGTATCTTTGCTATTACCGGTCCAACCGGGGCTGGCAAAACAACAATATTAGACGCTATATGCTTGGCACTTTACGGCAAGACGCCGAGACTTTCAACAATATCAAAAAGCAGTAATGAAATTATGTCTCGTCAGTCTACCGAATGTTACGCTGAAGTTTTGTTCGAAACAAATAGCGGCAAATATCGCTGTCATTGGAGTCAGCATAAGGCCCGAAAAAAGATAGATGGTAACCTGACCGATTCATCTCACGAAATAAATGAAGAACCATCCGGCAATGTTTTGGAATCAAGTAAACGGGCAGTTGCATCTGTGATCGAAGAAAAGACCGGTATGGACTTTGAACGTTTTACCCGGTCTATTTTGCTGGCACAGGGAGGTTTTGCTGCATTTTTGCAGGCTTCGCCTGATGAAAGAGCTCCTATTCTTGAGCAAATAACCGGAACGGAAGTATACAGTGAGATATCAAAAATGGTTCATGAAAGGAACCGTGAGGAGAAAAATAATTTAGAGATACTTCAGGAGAGACTTAAGGGAATAACTCTTCTTCAAGAGGAAGAAGAGGCAGACCTGAAGATTGCTCTTACCGAAAAGGATAAAGTAAAGAATGAAGTTTCGATTAAGAATGAAAAATTGAACAGTGCTATCAGCTGGTCGGCTGCCATAGAAGATTTGAAAAGGGAACTTAGCGAGATTAAAGAAGAATTCGAGATGATTTCAGAGAGGATAGAGAAGTCCCAAGGAGAGCGGGACAAATTACAAAAGGCTCAGCGAATAGCAGAAATCGAAAGTGATTATACAACGTTGAATGTCTCGAGAAAACAACTGAGTGATGATAAAACTGAACTTAACCGACTACAGAAAAATCTACCTAATCTTAAGAAACTACTGAGTGAGAAAGAAGAGAGTCTGAAACAAGCAAGGGAAAGATTAGGATCAACAAAGACAGCACAAAAGAAAGAACTAAAACTTATCTCAGAAGTACGAGCTTTAGATTCACAAATTGCAGATAAAGAAACAGATTTAACGAAGCTCAGCAAAGAGTATAAAGAAACGAAAGATAAATTATCAGGCACTCAGGATGATTTTAATGAGATGTCACACCGGATAGAGACAGCCCAAAAAGAATTGGTCCAAATTGAGGACTATCTCAATCAACATGCTGCTGATGAAGGATTGATAGCTCAGCAAGGTGTTATTGCCGGTACCATCAACCAATTTAAGAATGTTAGAGATGAACTTAGAGAGAAAAAGACAGAAAAGACCAACATCCATAAACTGGTTGAAGATGAAACCACAAATTATGAACAAGAAAAGACTAAACTGGATGGAGTAAAAAAGGATTCTGAAGAGATAAAACAAGCGGTAGAAGAACAGAAGAACCTTATTAAAACTAAGCTGGGAGATCGTACCTTACCATCTTACAGGCAAGAAAAAGATGACTTATTGAAGAAGAAGTTATTTCTGCAAAAAGTCATCAAATTAGAAGAAGAGAGAGAACGTCTGGAAGACGGGAAACCGTGTCCTCTCTGTGGTTCCCCGGAACATCCTTATGCCGAAGGGAATGTGCCCCGCATAGATGAAACTGAAAAGAGATTCAAAGAGTTATCTAACCTAATCGAACAGATAGAGAAATTTGAGCATGAATTAAAGGTGCTCGAAGATAGAGAGAGGACATACTATAAGTCACTATACGAAAAAGAAAAGAAGCTTACTCAATTTGAGAATAAGAAAAATACTGCTGAAACATCACTTCGTAACATAGATGCAGAGATAGAAAAGATGACCAAAGCTCTTTCGGCTCATAAGCAGGATTTGCTCAGAAAGATCAAGCCTTACGGATTTGAAGAGATTGACGATAAAGAGCCCGATACCCTACTTACCTCGCTTCAAGAGCGACTCGATAAATGGAATCAATATATTAAGAAGAAGAGGGAGAAAGAAAAGGATATTGATACCCATAAAACGGAACTGAAGAGATTGGAAGGAACCATAGAAGTTATGAAAGATAATTTAGAGTCAAAAAAGAAAGAGCTCGATACCAGCAAGGAAGGTTTAGAAACATTAAAGACTAAGAGGAGAAAGCTTTTTGGCACTAAAGATCCTGATCAAGAAGAGGGGAGATTGGAAAAAGAACTGTCCGATGCGGAGGAATTGGTTGATAAGTCTATTGAAGAATGCGATAAGCACAAACAGATTGTAAATGAAACCAACACAAAGATTTCCTCTCTAAAAGAAGCTATAGATAAACGAGAACCGGATGTAAACACGTTAAAAGCTTCTTTTTTAGATAAATGTAAAAAATTAGGATTTGAGAGTGAAGCATCATTCCTTGAACATAGATTATCTGCTGCTGAACGATCAGAACTAAGCAAGAAAATCAAGGAACTCGATGACGAAATGTCGGTGATTTCCGCTCGAAAAAGAGATAGAGAAACACGACTGGAACGGGAAACTGCTAAGAAGATAACCGATAGAACAAAAGATGATTTATTGCAGGAGCAAACTAAGGTAAGAAAGTTACACGATGAAGTCATACAAGAGATCGGCTCGATAAAACAGAGATTATCAGATAATGATAATGCTAAGTTCCAATATCAAGAGAAGTTGAAGGAAATAGAGAGTCAAAAGAGGGAATGCGATAAATGGAGTAAGCTGCACGATTTAATCGGGTCATCAGACGGTAAAAAGTTCCGCAATTTTGCTCAAGGGATAACCTTTCAACTTATGGTTTCCCATGCAAATAAGCAGTTAAGGAATATGACCGATAGATATCTGTTAGACCCCGATCAGCTGAAACCGCTTGAACTGAATGTCATTGATAACTATCAAGGTGGTGAGATAAGGTCTACCAAAAATCTTTCCGGTGGAGAGAGTTTCATCGTTAGTCTATGTTTGGCATTAGGTCTCTCTCAGATGGCAAGTAAAAAGGTTCGTGTTGATTCCCTGTTCTTGGACGAAGGATTCGGCACATTAGATGAAGATGCCCTGGAAACAGCCTTAGAGACTCTTGCTAATTTACATCAGGAGGGCAAGGTCATCGGAGTAATATCACATGTCCCGGCATTAAAAGAACGAATCTCTACACAGATCAATGTTAAGCCACTATCTGGTGGTAAAAGCATTGTTTCCGGTCCAGGCTGTGAGAGGATAACTGTATAATGTTACATAATAAAAAAATAAGGAGGTATAATGAGCATTGTAGAACTACTAAAAGAAGCAATTAAAACAAGAAAATCGATTTCATTTGAGTACAGGAAAGAGAGTAACGTTAGAGAAGTTAGATACGGGAATGTTTATGCTGTATACTACTTAGCAGATGAATTAAGTGAAATTTTGGTCGATATTGTTCAGACTGCTGGTGAATCTGATTCTAAAAACGAAATGCCTTTTCCAAGTTTTAGATCTTTCTCTTTAGACAGGATTAGCGATGTTACTATATTTTTTACTAAATCATCATACCTATCTACTCATCCAAAATATAACCCTCTTAGCGACCGTTATAAGAATGCGATAGCGAAAGTTTAACAGCAATATTACAGGATAATCCATACACAAAGTATAATGATGGTATTTATTGGGTCAATTTAGTATGACTGTAATTGAGTTGAAAATATTGAATCTTCAATATCTGTCAACGGAATGTCAAAGTGAACCAGTTTCGGCACTGAAAGGTACAGCACTTTCTTACTTATTTGGTTCTTTGTTTCACAACAGTGTCTCTTGACATTTAATATTTACTGATAGGTTTTAGAGAATGTTCAAAAGCTCCCCTCAATATATCTTTCCCAACTATGACTAGTTTTGGCTGTTCGATTTGTAGACGATTATTATACCGTTTTCAGGAAACCGACAAGGAGACTGTCAGAACAAAGTAACTCCCAATATTTAGACCTTTAGATGTTTCTGGCTATTGTTTGCTTAATTCTTTTATCTTCTTTTCGATCCTTTTGTCGATAGCGTTCTGAAATGTACCGAATTCCAGGTAAATCACAACACACATTATAAGGAATAATATTCCGGCCAATACTCGAAAATCTAAGGGAGGGCTGATTAAATTTCCTCCGATTACAAGAAATATGCCTGCTATTAAATTAAATACTCTTCTCATTACTTTTCGCGACATGATATGCCTCCTATAATGCTTTGTACTTCTGATACCATCTATTGTTGATGTCTGTCAACAGAATTTTCCAAAACCTTGATATCGGAACTCAAAAGTGCACCATTTTGCTATTCGACACGAAGATCAGGGTATCAACCTCTGCCAGCCGAAGAGGTCGTTTGGCGAGCGATTCGAGTTGCTGTAGCAGACAGTACGGCAGATTGCACCTGGATAAGCGTTTTGAAATGCTTTGAAGGAGATCTGCTTGCTGCCGGAAAACTTGGCTTCAAGAGCATAAATCTGCCCTGAATGAGTAACGATAAAGTCAATTTCCTGTTTGTTCTTTGTCTTCCAGTATTTGATTTCAGATAGTCTTTCCTTTGCTGCCAGGAGATTGAGATATACAAAGTTTTCGAAAAGTTCTCCCCGGTCCTGTCTGCTACTAATTCCCTTCAAGTCGTTGACCAGGATGTTCCTGATTCCGGGATCGATAAAATAGACCTTCGGGGTTTTCTTCAGTTCAGTGGAAAGATTCTTGTGAAAAGGTCTTATTCTACTAATAATATAGCATTCTTCCAAAATATTGAGGTACGATTTCAATGTTTCTCTATGAATACCAACTTCAGAAGTTAATGTGTTCAGATTGATCTCCTTACCGATGTTGACGGCAAGATATCTGACCAAATGATTCAGTTCATCTACCTTTTCAACTCGAAAGAGATCTTTGATATCTTTCAATATGTATGAGGAAACAATATCAAGAAGTATCCTCTGCTTTTCATCGATATTCTCGCTGAGAACTACTTTCGGATACCCACCGAATATCATGTATTCTTCGCTCAATTGCTCCAGGTTGTCATATTGATCCAGGGGGATTTTATCTGCATCGGTTAAAATCGCATCGGCAAGAGATGAATTCTCCCTGAATCTCAAGAACTCGTCAAAATTCAACGGGAAAAGCTCAAACACTATCTTTCTGCCGACCAGAGACTCACTGAAGTGGTACTTGATCAGTGCTGATGATGACCCTGTCATTACGAGTTTGAACTCCTCGGAATGATGATCAACAAGCAGTTTGATAGTCTTCGAAAAATCTCTTGCATATTGAATCTCATCGACAAAAACGAAAATGCGGGAAGAGCTGCTCTTACGATTGAACCGAAGGTATTTCAAGACTTCATCAATTCCACCGTTAAAAACTGCCAGCATCCTGGGATATTCGATATCAATATAGAGAGCATTAGTTTCACCGACATCTTTCATCAACTGTCTCAATAGAGTCGTCTTGCCTGACTGTCTTGCACCGAAAATGAATATTGCTTCCCTGCCTTTCAGTGATCGAGCAATCTCGTCGTGAATACTTCTCGGATATATTTTCATAGCAATCTCTGTCTCAGTAGTTTCTATAACCGTAAAATTGTCAAGACTTTTTTACTGTGGGAGTGTTCAAAAAGTCTAGTCTTTTTTACGGGTGTTGTGTACAAAAAGTCTGGATAATTTACCGGGGGTGGTAGTAGTTATCCGAACAGAAGCAGGGAAAGGAAGGCGAGCAGATTGGCGGCAAAGTGTCCGATGATCGGTGGTATCAAGCTATCGTGTTTTTCTCTGAAGTAGCCCAGGAGCAGGCCGTATAAGAGGGCACTGAGCAGAACCGGCATCCCGCCGAATAAACCCATATTTCGGAGAACCATCGGCAGATGTGAAAGGGTAAAGAGAAGAGTGGCAAATAGTACCGGATAACTTAAGAAAATGTTGATAACTCTGAACCCTTTTTGTTTGTAAGGTTTGAGATAACTCTGCACCAGCCCCCGGAAGATAAGCTCTTCGGTGAGCGGAGCCAATATCAGTGCCTGGGTGATGATATAGAAGAGGCCGTGTTCCTGCAGGGGATGTTCTCCTTCATCAATGCCGAGGATCCTCAAAGACAACCACAGCAGCAGATGGATAAGGAAAACCCACAAAAGCAGAACCGGATAAGAAACCGATCTTGCCCCCCTGAACCCGTATTGGCTTAGTTTCCTCCGGCTCAGGATAAAGATCGCAGCAAGGCAGATAATGAACTGCAGAATACCGATCAGAGCTGGTATACCGATTAACTCCACAGCAACAATGTTGGAGAGCAGGATAACCAGCAAAGCTATGACTGTAATCAGGAGCGATTTAAGGATTACTTTCATACTCATCTTCCCTTGTTTATATTATAGATTAACATCGAACACATTTTGTACAGTTTTTTTTGAATATCGGCTTTTTCCCTCCACTACTCTTTCTGGTCATAGCTTTCTCGTCTTTTTACTGCAGTGGATTGTCTTAAAGAATCGAGACTTCAAAACAAAACGGAGCATAGAGACGAGATCTCTAACGCCCTATGTCTCCGTTCTGTTAAGGTTATTCATCTTTGTTGATCATAATGAGTATGTTTATCAAACCCTGTTCCACTCTCAGATCAGCTTTTCTTATCGTCTCTATGGAAGAGATAATAGACTGCGGGTATCACGTAGAGAGTCAGAAATGCTGATACTATAAGACCTCCGATACTGACGATACCCATAGGTTGTCTCATCTCTTTACCCGATGCTCCCAGTCCAACAGCCATTGGCAGCATCCCGAAAATGATTGCCATTGTAGCCATCACGATCGGTTTGAGCTTGATCGGGCAGGCTTCCAGGAGCGATTCTCTGACACCTTTGCCGTCCCTGACATATCTGTTCGTCTGATCCAGCAGGAGAATGGCATTATTTACCACTATACCTACGAGCATGATAATTGCCATCATAGCGACCAAACTCAGGGTCTGACCGGTTATCAGGATTGCCAGAAAGACTCCGATAAGCCCCAAAGGCAGGGTAGCAAGGATATAGAGTGGTTGCACGAAGCTCTCCAGTATAGCTACCAGCAACATATAGGTCAGCAGAAGTGCCAGGAAGAAAGTTCCGAGCATATCCGAAACTGTATCATCGAGGATTTCAACCTGAGTACCCCAATCGATACGATACCCTTCCGGCAGTTCCACATCGTTTTGAAGAACTTGACGGATCCTGCTGACAGCCTGTCCGGTGGTAACCCCGGTAGTTACGCTACCCGATATATTGACGGCAGAGAGTTTATCTTTCCGGAGCAACATGGTTGGCCCGGCAGCAAACTCGATATCGGTCAGTTGTGAGAAGGTATAAGTTCCTCTTTGAGTGACAACCGGAATACTGGCAAGCTTTGCCTCGCTGTCTGTTGTCGATCTATCGAGCATTACCTTCAGATCGTACTCTCTGTTCCTGTCACGATATTGAGTAGATACGATACCTTCAACAGAGGCACGCAACGTCGTTGCCAGTTCCTGAACAGAAACACCCGCTTCGGCCATTTTGTCATATCTTGGTCGGAAGGTCAGTTCCGGCCTGCCCGGTCTGTGCGAAGAGACGATATTGGTCAGTCCCGGTATATCGGATATCTTGTTCATTATCTCCTCTGATATTTCGACTATACGATCGTGTTCCG
>Ga0334901_1002625_pt1 | contig 14971 bp, 9 predicted proteins | sample GraSluR3_MG_3_FD_207216 | JGI IMG/M metagenome (GOLD analysis project Ga0334901, IMG submission 207216) | Sludge microbial communities from methane-producing bioreactor in Wageningen University, Netherlands - Granular Sludge_15_08-R3 | ecosystem: Engineered > Bioreactor > Anaerobic > Unclassified...
TCATCACCGGCAGAAAGCTCTCCACCGGCTGCCTGCTCATCGTCCACAGCAATCTCTCCACCGGCATCCTGCTCTCCACCAGCAGCAATCTCTTCACTACCCGCAGTTACCGGATTCATGTTGCTGCCATCCTGTGAAACAACCGCCTTGTCCGTGGAATCACCCGCCTTGTCCGTGGAATCATCCGCTCCTGCTGCTGCATCAGATGCCCCCGCCGGCAACGAACCCGCACCAGCACCTGACACGGCATTGGTTGCCGCCGGTTTGGGTTTTGCCTCTGCCTTGGCAACAGTTGCCTCTGCCTTAGCACTCTTTGTCGCATCTGACCCGGCAGCCGCTTTACCAACCCCCGGCAACTTTATCACAAACTCCTTGTCGGTGGGAGGCAGGCAGCTCTGGTCGTCACAAGCCTGCCACTCAACAATGGCAAGCAATGCAACAGAATCGGCCGACAAAACACGCACCTTTTGAGCAATCACCACTTTATCTTCGCAAATCCCAATCTCCATCCCGAACATCTCGTCATATTTACGGTACTCATCCGTGAGCAGGTAGGGCTCGCCTACCAACTCAAACGCAAGAGCATTCCCACGGGTAATGCCGCTTCCATCTGCCGCACCAGCGCCACCAGCGCCGCTAACACCAGCACCAGCACCACCACCAACGCCAGCGCCACCAGCGCCGCTAACACCAGCACCAGCACCAACGCCACCAACGCCACCAGCGCCACCAGCTCCAGCGCCACCTACCGCAGCCTCCACAACCAAACTGGTTGGAGTGGGCCCATTCTCATAAGGGCCAAGACCGTAAATATGCCACTCAGGCCGCTCAGGATCGAAATCACCACGAACCTCGACCCTGAAAACACCCCCACCCTCTGCAACCACACCACAACTCCAGCTAACCGGCTGCGAAGTGGGTTGAGGGAAACTACGGCCATTTGAATATGCAGCAGAAGTGAAAAATATAACGAAAAACGAAAATAAAACGGAAAACGAAAATATAAAGAAATTGAAATTTTTTTTCATCGGGAAATATTATGAATCATTTGGAAAGCGAACACCTAATTATAAGTAATGGAAGTATTTGCATGCCTGTAAATAAAGTTCTTGGCAAGACCATTCCCGCTATACTCTGCATTATGAGGTAAAACCACATCAGGAGTTGAACCCTCCAGGTTGAAAGTACGCAAAAACCATTTTCCATCCTTTGTAGAAAGCACCCCGAAAGTATCCACCTTGTAATAAAAGTCATACGAGTGCTCAATATCCACAACCACCTCACCTTCCGGCAATGTAATCATGTCCCGCCTCTCCGTTTGGTTGGAAGGATTGTAATAATGCACCCTGTTGTCTCCGGAAGAGTAGTAAATGACCGTATTAAGTGCAAGGCTGGAACCACCCTTAAGAGCAAACACCTTACCCTCAGTCACACCAAAATCAGAAGGTATAGGCAATCCGCCGGCACCATAGTCATAAATGAAACCATACTGGATATTCCCGATACCTATCTGCCACAGGAATTGCGCTCCGGTTTCCCTGTCCCTCACAATTGCATATGAACGGCCCACAGCAGTAGCATAATAGGTCTGGCTGCCCATGTAAACCAAATCACAATTTGTAAAATAAGCCTCACCAACAGGACCAAGGGTCAAAGGAGATGCAGAGATAACAGCATCCTTCACATAACCATGCTTCTGCACATGATACCCAACAAACTCACCGGCCTTGTCGTCAAAAGCCAAATAAGAGCTTGAGGCAACGGCAACATTCGGGTTCAGCACCATATCTCCATTTGGGTAAGGATAACCAAACTCCCCCACATTAGAACCATTGTTGTTCACAAAACAGACTGCATTGTCATTCATCAACATGAATCCCATAGTATTGGCCCATACACCCTGTGGCCTCTTCACGGCTGGCAGCTCCAAAAAAGCCTGGTCCCATTTCTTGAGCAACTCAATATTCTCGCCATGGTAAATCCTCATATCCTCATCGGTACACACCATCATGGCAGGCTTCATAGCAATACGGGACACAGAACCATCTGCATTGGTAACATTGTACGAATACCTGTTCACCTCATAAGTGATCCGCACAGGCTTTCCAGGCAAACTCTCACCATTTATCTGTTCAAGTATGTTTGGATTCACCACACCATACCTGTCCACAAAGTCCAAATCTGTAACACCATCCTCATATTTGTTCACATAATAACCAATCCCGAAGATACTTGAAACAGTCAACTGCGAACGTTTGTAAACAGAGGTCCCGTTCTCCTTGCTGGTAGCCTTGAACACCAGCACATAAGTACCGGAAAGCATTGTAACGGTATGGTCCAGCTTCCTCCCCACACCCAAAGTATCATAAGCAACATTTGTGTTGTTCACAGGATATGTATACCAAGCATATTCATAATCAGACTCATCCCCATCAATTTGCGGATCAATCACCAACTTTTCCATGGTAATTGCAGAGTAAGTGTCCTCAATGCCGGAAACCAGCCTGGGAGCCACTTCAGAAGCATCAAGATATTCATAATTGCCTGTATCCTTGATACAACCGGCAAAATAGACAACAAGTAAAAGCGATATAATAAATTTCAATATTTTTTTCATAATCATCAATCTAATTTAGGGAAAAACAACTCTTGTCACACCATCTGCCTCATACAAAGGGCCATGCAACTCTTCGTAAGCAGCCAAAGCCGCCTTTGCCTTAAGGGCAAGGAAAACCCGGTAATCCGTGGTCAGAACCTGGTCAAAATCACTATAGTTCACATAATCAATTATGAACTTCATCTTCTCTTGCCCCCACGGACCAAAGATGGACAAATAACTGTTAGGCACATCCCATAGAGGCGGTTTCACAGCCATTGCAGTAATTTTCAAGGTAAAGGAAGTACGGTCCATTATCCCGGCAACAAAAATATCATTTGTGCCAAGCTCCATGTCAAGGCGGAACTCCTGGGTATCCATCTGGGCAGTCCTTTTCACCACCACAGGGACCAAAGTATAGACACTGTTTGCAGGCATCACCATATAACCGGCAAGCTCTGCAGAGTCAAAGCCAACATAATGCTCCCCCGCCACAGCAGCACCAGGTTCCCCGGCATTGGACTGCACCAAAGGCAGAGGCCTATCCTTGCCATCCGGAATCCCGGTAAGCCACACCTCTACCCAAACAGTATCCGTCAAAATGCTGCCACCAAGGAAAAAGGAGTAAGACAAACTATCCATCTGAGGCACACCCGCACTGTTTTCCGATCCCCTGTAAAAGAACAACGAACTTTCGCTGTCAAAGCTACCCACCATCTTTTCCTGGCAGGAAGAGAGCAGTAACGGAATGGCCAAAAAAGACAAAATATATTTTAAAATTGTGTATTTCATGATTTTAAATTTTTTATTCAAACATTTGTTGTGACTGAGGCAGAGGCAATTTGTAATTCTCCGGCAACACCACTTTTGCTACCGGCCAAGTAAACAACGAGTAGTTTAGCCTTTTGTAAAAGAAGAACATCTGCCCCTCTCCGTAAAACTCTTTCCTATACTCTTTTTCCAGACGCGCCATAACCTCTTCCGGAGTATTCATGGAGCCATCAATGGATGCATCCAAAGCACGGGCAATCCTGTAATCCCTGAACAAATCTGTATTGCCACACTCTGCAGCAATGAAATACATCTCTGCCAACCTTATCAAAGGCATATCTGTTACAGCTGTCTTGCTGTCGGTGCTGTTGTATTTTTTGAAAAAATTGAAATCACCCACCATTGGCACCAATCTGGTTTCCCATACCCTGTTGTTTTTATAACGGATATCTGCCGTGTGCAAAGAAGATTCAAACGCCGTGTTCAAATAAGTTGTGGTTTGCGTATAAGCAGTACGGTCATTGAAAAACACAGGAGTCAAGGTTTGTGTCGCCATGGTATTGCTCACCGCAAAAACATGCTCCGTAGGGAATGTAAGCTGTCCGTTGTTTGCAGCTGTCTCACTTCCCAATGTGAATTTCCTGGTCCCGTCACCATTCTGTGCACCAATCACCTCCAAAGCATTTTCCAACGCCAAGGTTTTATCCCCGGTCCACAAATACAACCTTGCCTTTGTAGCCTTCACAGCATAATAGTTAAAGCGCACCTGCCTGAAATAGTGGAAGTCGTCCGAAGGATGCGGCTTAGTCTGGTCAATACCGGCCAAAGTGGCAGGAGAATTGAGCACATCGTTGGAATACTCAAGAATAGGATCGGCATCAAGAAGCCCCTCTGCACTCTCCAAATCGGCCAGGATATTTGCCATGACCTCTTGGTAAGAGATGGAAACCAATTTATTTGGGTCTTTGGTAACCTCCTTCACATAAGGTATTGCAGAGTTGCTTGCCACAGTGTTTTGAGGGACATCGCTCCAGAACCTGAGCACCTCAAAATGGAGGAATGCCCTCAAGCCAATAGCCTCACCCTTGATAAGGCGGTAATTCTCTGGAGTAACCAATTCCTTGTTGTTATCAAGCTCTTCCAACAGGGAGTTCAGGTTCACAATGGTCTGGAAATATTGCAACCAAACAGTTTCAAGCAAATTCTTGCTATCAGTCTCTTCAAAATTGAACGCAGAAAGGTAATCGGACAAAGTGTTGGAAACAGGTTTCCAATGCTGGGACATAAGTTCCGGCAAGACAATTGTCGTGTTCAACCCGTAAAGTGCAGGCCTTGCCATACGTATGTATGCACCTGTAAGGACATCCTTGAAACCTTGTTCATTTTCGAACATAAGGTCCTTCCTGATTTCCAGCTGTGGAGTGATATCCAGCCACTTGTTGCAGGAGGCCAAGGAGAAAAGCACTATTATCAAATATATCTTTTTCATATGTAATCTTTTTAATTTCATTTTACCAGATTTAGAACCTTGCCGAAACCGAAAGGGAGAACTTACGTGCAAACGGATAGTAGATACCCCTCTCCTGCTTTACAGTAGATATGTAAACAAGATCCTCTGCATATACTCCAACGGAAAGGTAATCCAGTTTCAACCGTTTGGATACCCAATCACTGTTGAATTCGTAATTGATATTCACCGAATTGAGATTAAGAGCATTCTCCTTCATGACAAAACGTGAAGAGGCATATGTAGAGCTGAAGTTGCCTATGTCCTTGAACTTGGCAATGTCTCCCGGCTGCTGCCACCTTTCGTACAACGCCCTGCGGTCCAGGTTTCCCCAAGGATTGTTCACACCCGAATAGCTGATGTTCTCTACCTTGTCAATCAAACTTTGGTTGTAAATGTAACCTCCAAGCCTGTAAGACAATGTAGCATTGAATATGACATTGCCCCAACGGAACATTGTCCTGAGGTTACCTCTCACCTTTGGCTCATTCACACCACAAGGAACCTTGTCCTGGGCATCCCATGTATAAACCCTCTCTCCATCCTTGTTCAGGAACAACTCACGTCCGGTAGCCGGATCAATACCTAACGACCTGACCACAAAAATGGTATTCATAGATTGCCCCTCCTGGTACAAGAAACTAGGATTGGGACCCTCCTCTTTTCTCAGTTCGGAATTGAGGAACTCCAAAGCATTGGAAATCTTGAGAATCTCATTCTGGTTATGGGCCATGTTACCTCCTACAGACCAGGTTATCCTTCTGTCCACATTCCTTATTATAAACACATTGGCATCCAGTTCCACACCCCTGTTCCTTACCTCTCCCACATTCGCCTTGTAGCTGGGGAATCCCCCGGCAGTAGGCATGTTTATATCTGTAAGGAGCGAGGTTGTGTGCTTGTTGTAGAAATCTACATTAAACCTGAGCCTTCCGTTGAACATTGCAGATTCAAAACCAAGGTTGGAGTGGTTTGTCTTTTGCCAGGTAAGGTCAGGGTTGCCAAACCCAAGCATATAAGCACCGTTCCAGAATTTGTAACTCTCCTGCTCAAAATAACGGTATGTGGTCAGAGCCTGGTATGAATTGAAATTCTGCGAACCGGTGGTCCCGTACGAGAACCTCACACGCAGAGAGTTGATAAAATCCATATCGCTTATGAACTGCTCATTATGCATGTTCCATCCAAAACCACCCGACCAAAAAGGAGCAGTCCTGTCGTTGCTTCCAAACTTGGAAGAACCCTCCAGTTTGCCCGAAAAATCGGCAAAAAACCTACGGTCAAAAGTGTAGTTGACATTAAGGATGGCTCCTACCCTCCTGGATTTCTGCTCACTGCTGTAAGGTTTCCCCAAAGCGTATGCCCCTGCCATGCCAAGGTTCTTCATGTTCAATGCAGAGAAGCCACGGCCGCCAATCGAATATGTTTCTACGCTCTCCTGCCCCAGGTTGGCACTCAAACCGACATACAACAAATGTTTTTCTCCCAACAGTTTGTTGTAGTTCAAAGTGGCAGTCCCCTCGATTGAAGAAAGGTACCCTGTTGTATATGTGTAACTACCCCTCATATTGAAGTTCTCACCGTCGTATTCACCATTCTCGAAACTTGTATGGTCACGGGAAAGGTACCTGTCGGTGCGGGAACTCTGCCTTGCGACACCAAGGTTTGCACGAAGCATAAGGTCTTGGTTTATTTGCCATTCCATTGCAAAATTATTCTGCACGTTAAGGTAACTGCCATCGTCCCTTGTGGGCAAATTTGCATTGTATAGCGGGTTGCCGGCCAAACGCGGGGAGTTGCCTCCTGTCGGTGGCTCTGCAAGCAACTTCTTCAAAAAACCATCATTGTCGTAGGGTGTGTAAATGGGATTTGCAGTAGCATATTCCGAAAAACTCCCGTAAGGTGAGTTACTGTTGTCGTTTGTAAGTATAGTCAAGTCATTCTGGAACTTGAAATTCTTGTGATCGTACTGGAAGAACAGGTTGCCGGTAAATGTGTTGCGGGCAGAGCCCTTCATCACACCAAGTATGTTGTTATAGGCAATCGTACCTGCATACTTGAAACTGTCATCCCCACCATCAATCCTTACACTGTGGCGGTTGCCGATACCTGTTGTTGCAGGATATTTGAGCCAGTAGGTGTCAACTCCCCTCTCCACCTCTATGAGCCTTTGGTTGTAAAGCTCCTGAAGATTTTGATTGGAAGAGTTGTAAACTGAGCTGTACAATCCTGCAGCTTTCTCATATTGAAGTTTCTCCCTGGAATCCATAAGATTGTAAGAAGAAAAATCGGGTGCCTCAATGTTCACGCTACCCCTGTAGCTTACACGCAGTTTCCCCTCTTCCGGGCGTTTGAGGGTTATTACTACAATGCCGTTTGCCCCCCTGGAACCATACAAGGCAGTTGCACTTGCATCCTTCAAAAGGGTGATGCTCTCCACCAACTCCTCATCCATATCCATAACCCTCTGCAAGGATACCTCAAATCCATCCATTATAAAGAGGGGCAAGTTGGAAGCTGTCTGCACACTACTCTCTTCCTGCAAATTACGCACGTTCACATCCATGCTTGTCCGACCCCTTATAGTGATATCGGGCATCTTGTTAGGGTCCGAGCCAAACTCCAGGTTGTCCGCGATATTGAAACTAGGGTCTATATTACTTATAGTCTGGATTATACTTCTGTTACCGGCAGCTTTGAGCTCTTTGTCTGTGATTGTTGTGAGCGATCCTGTGAAACTCTCCCTGGATTTGTTGAAAATACCGGTTACAACCACTTGGTTGATGAACATCTCGTCATCCTCCAATACCACCTCCAGTATGGTACTGCCAGAAACCCTTACCTCCTTGGGCTTTTTGCCCATGAAAGAAAAAACAAGGGTCCTGCTCCCCTCCGGGATTTCCAATTCAAAGCTACCGTCAAATTCGGTTGCAACTCCTCTGTTGCTCCCTTTTTGAACTACTGCTGCTCCTGGCAGAGGATTCCCGTCTGCTTCCTTGACAATACCGGTTATTGTCATCCTCTCTTGTTCCTGTCCCTTTTGTTGTTGGCTCACCTTTGGTGCCAGCACCACAACCTTGCCATCCATTTTGTAACTGAAAGGCTTGTTCATCAACACGATGTTCATAAGAGAGTCGATTGTCACATCCTTCACCTCCACGGTAAGCTTTCCAATCCTGGATGCGGTACCGGTGCTGTACAAAAAAGTGTACTCTGTCTGGGCTTCCACATCCTTTACAATCTCTGCCAAAAGGACATCCTGCCTTGAGATTGAAATAAGATTGCGTTTCTGGGCGGTTGCACTACCCGTGAAAAAGGCAACCTGGACAATCAACAGAATTGAGCACAAAAATAGTTTTCGCTTGATCCATTTTTTTTTCATAAATTTAAAGTTTGGTTAAGATGGGTTCATTCTTTTTTTAGGCTGTATTTGGTTTGAGAAACAGAACCCGTTGATTCCTCTTACCGCTCATAAGCCGGAGTTCGGGCTGGAATTCCGGTTTATGGGTTTTTTTAAAGTTTTTTGTTTTTCTTTCATTCATAGTCGCACTGGCTGGCAATCATAGTTTTCCCGGGAGCACCTTCACCATATCCCCTTCAAATTCAAAGGAGACCTCCCCTGTCTCTTCCATCAATTTTATGAGATAGTTGAAACTGTTTGTCCTGGGTAACCTGAACCTGAACTTTTTCTCTTTGAGGGTATCCTCTGCAAAGCTGTACTCCATTCCGTACCACAAGCTAAACTCCCTCATTATCTGCTCCATGGTTTTATTTTCAAAGACAAACATTCCGCTTGCCCTGTCACTGTAAACAGATGCATCTATCTCCCTTACCTCAATTGTCTTTCCTGTCTGTCCAAATTTGCCTGTTTGCCCAAAGGTGTCTGCTTGTCCTTCAACAGCCTTTGCTATCACTGCCATCTGGTCGGGCGCAATCACGGTGTTGTTGACTGCAACCTTGCCGCTCACCAATGATGTCTCTATAGAGTTTTCGTCCTGATATGCCCTTATGTTGAATTTTGTCCCCAGAACAACCACAGAGTCTTGTCCAAGATGCACCTTGAACGCCTTGGATTCATCCCTTGTAACCTGGAAATAGCCCTCCCCGCTCAACGAAACCAATCTTTCGTTCGGCCCGAATTTAGCCGGGAAACTTAGTTCTGACCTGGGGTAGAGGATAACCTTGGTGCTGTCCGGCAGATACAACGTGTGGGTGGAGCCGTTTGAAACTTTTACCTTGAGTATGTCGGTGTACTCTGCATCCCCTATGTTGCCGGCAATTGCTGCACTATTGAGCAAATCTGAAATATCTGCCGCATCAGGCAGGTTTATCTGCTGCCCTGTCGGCAACTCCAAAACAGTGGTGTTTTCCAGCAACGATATTGTAGGTTCCTGGTAGGTGGCTTTCTTGAAGATGTAATATCCCGGCACAGAAAGAGCCAGCAAAAAAGCAACAACCGCGGCATAACGCAAAGCCACCCTTCCAAATCTTAATTTATGCCGGACGGCTGCTTGACCCTGCTTGACGGCTGTTTGACCCTGCTTGACGCTATGGCTTTGGGAATCTCCCTTGCCAGAACCAGCTGTCTCAAGTTGACCAACCCCTGCACCCATACCGGACTCTGCACCCATACCGGACTCTGCGCCAAGACCGGACTCTGCACCCAGACCGGCCTCAATGCTCTTCCACAACCGTTTACCAATCTCCTTTTCGTCCGACTCTACCTCGTAAGAGATGTTCCGGATAATCTTCTCGGGATCTATGCCTGTATTCTTAATAAGAATCGACAACTCATCACTCTCTTTTTGCGATAATTCATCACTCTCTTTTTGTGACAATTCGTACATAACTTTTTTTGCCAACAATCTGGCAATCCTTACCGAGTCTTTATATCTATCCATAATAAATGCTCTTATATAGTTTCATCCACCCTTTATTATCCATGATTATTCAAAAAGTATTACTCAAATTGACATTTCTTTTCTTTTTTTAGATTTTTATATTTTTGTCTTCGTTTTTGTAAAAAATCCATTACTTTGCCCTCCCTATGTCAAAAACAGATATAAAAAATGGAATCCTGCAAATGGACGAATTGGTCTCTGACTTGAAGAGGGGAAATAAAAAATCCTTCGAAAAGTTGTTTTGGGACAATTTTACGTCTGGATTGAGGTTTGCAAAAACCTTCAATATCAGCGCAGAAGCTGCAGACGATATACTGCAGGAAGTTTTCATAGGTATCTGGAACAACAGGGCATCCATAGAAAATGGACTGCATTTCAAATCATATTTTTACAAATCCATCCGCAATAACGCAGTAAAGAGGATTACACGCCAAAAAAACCCGCTGGATATAGAGTCTGTTGCCAACAACCAGAGCGATGACCTCTTTGAATCGATTGTACAAATTGAATTCAACCGCGAGGTTTCAAGGGCCATTGCCATGCTTCCCCCAAAAAGAAGGCAGATTATCATAATGGCTATGAAAGGAATGAGCGCCGAAGAGATCTCCGACGCTCTTGGAATTTCCGTGAACACAATCAAAAGCCAAAAAGCCAAGGCCTACACATTCCTCCGTAATGAGCTACGTGACATCGACACCTTTTTGTTCTTCCTTTTGTTTTAGTTTTGCAGAGTAACCTCCAACCGCCAGAGTACTCTGCCAACCGCAAAAATACCCCGCCAACCTTGCCTTGCATGCCTGGCCTTCCCGTCTGCCTGCCTGGCTGGCTGCAAAAGTTGCCCCACCTACCGGGCCTGCCTGGCCTGCTTTGATTGCTTTACCTGATTGTCCGGCATTACTTTGCAGCTTGCTTGTCCAGACGCTCCAACGACTTTATCACCGCATTCTTCGTGTAATCATCATCCATCATTGAAAGCAGGGTCTCTTTCTGTAACTGGTCAAATTGGTCGTGCAGAGCAGGAATTGCAAAATAGAGGATCCTATCCTTTTGGTTCTTTTCCAGCAACGGAGTTTGCTCAACAATCATATCAAACAATCGGGAAGCATCCGTTTTGTTTACATAAGCCTCAATGATAGCCTGGTACAAATCTGTCAACTTAGTGTTTTCCAATCCCAGTGAAGCCAGTTTGTTGTTCACCGATTCTATTTGAAGCGGATCTGCAACCCTCTGCCTGCCCAAAATACCTGCATAATAGGCTTCGAATTTTTTCAGCAACACCTGGTCAATTTTCTCTTTACCAACAACTTCTCGAAATTGGTCAAGGTTCTCCGTCAAGAACTCCTCTCGAGCAGAACCCAGCCTTGCATAATCGTCAAACAAGAACAGGCACTCTTCGCTAATTAATTCTTCCTTGGAAAGAGTATCTGCAAACTCATCAATCATAGCAGTAACATCTTGCCTGAAAGTCCCTTGCAGAGCCTTTAGGTAATTTGCAAGCAATTTCACGCTCCTGTCTCCGGATTGGTATTTGCCCTCCAACACACCAAAAGCCTTTTCCGGATCAAACGACTCCTCTACCTTGTCAATGAACTGCACTCCCAACGTTCCACCGGCAAACATATGGATAAGATTTCCATCGCTATCAAGGATCAGGAAAGTAGGATATGCCTTCACACCAAACTTCTTGGCAACCTCAGGACCGATCTCGCCTTTCTCTGCGTTGTATTTGAGGTTCACATACTTTTGGTTGAAATACTGCCCCACCTCTGCCAACGTAAACACCTGTTTATCCATCATTTTGCAAGGTCCGCACCAATCGGTGTAAACATCAATAAAAATATACTTCCCTTCACTTTTCGCCTGCTCAACAGCTTGGTCCAAAGCAAGGTCCCTAAACTCAATCCCCTGGGCAAACAGCGACACCGATATCACCTGGATTGCCAAAATCAAAAATAATCTTTTCATAAATGAATTTTAAAAATAAATATTGTTTACCCTATTATAATCCACCAACCCAAAAAAAGTATTATCCAACCCAAAGCACCACCCAAAAAGCACCCACGCCGCACCTCAGGCCGCACCCAAGAAGCACCCACGCCGCACGCGGGATGCACCTCTCGCGGGAACCACCTCTCATCTTTTTTCACATCTTCTTCACCAGCAAGCACTTCACCCACGCACCTCTGCACTAACCACAGGAACCACCCACGCCCCACGCAGGCCCCACCTCTCATCTTTTTTCACATCTGTCTCACCAGCAAGCACTTCACACCCGCACTTCTGCACTAACCACAGGAACCACCCACGCCCCACGCAGGCCCCAACTCTCATCTTTTTTCACATCTCCTTCACCAGCAAGCACTTCACCCACGCACCTCTGCACTAACCACAGGAACCACCCACGCCCCACGCAGGCCCCACCTCTCATCTTTTTTTACATCTCCCTCACCAGCAAGCACTTCACCCACGCACCTTTGCACTTACCTCACACAAACCACCCATTTAGTGTAAACATCTCACACCAAAACACCACACAACCAGCAACATGTGAAAAAAGATGAGATCTGCAGCCTGGGTATGAAAAAAAAAATGTAACTTAGCAGTTATATGGACACACCATTTGTATACAATAAGTATGTCACTGGAAATGAATTTATTTCCAGACAAAGCGAGTTAACCCTGCTTACCAATATGGTCAGGCTCAAACAACATGTGCTCATTTACGAACCTCCAAAAAGCGGAAAAAAATCACTTGTACAACAAGGACTCATCCAACTACGTAAAGAGGGACACGATTTTACCGTCTGCAATATCAACCTGTTCAACGTACGCACAAAAAAACAACTTCTGCAAAAATACGTGAACGCGCTCCTGGGCACATTTTCCAACACCCCCGCAGAATCCCTTCAAATGCAAAAAGAGATGCTGCCTGACATGGAAAAATATTTCGGGAACGTACCAGAAATGAAAAAATCATTGGACATGTCCAACCCCGAGACGGACACCCGCCATATTCCTGCGGCAATGACCCGGCAAATACTCAACCTGCCCGAGCTTCTGGCAAAAAGGTTCAACACCAATACAATTATCTATATAGAAGAATTCCAAGAACTTCTGCTACAGGACAACCCCCATGGGATACTAGCAGAAATGGAATCCGCCCTAAAAGAACACCAACAAACAACCTATATCATCACAGGCTCCATGGTCAACTCCATGAAAGAGATCTTCGAAGAGAAAAGGTATTTCTACAACTTTGCAGAGAGAATAAAATTGGGGCCACTGGACAGCAAGTCACTTGCAGAGTTCTACCACAAAAGTTTCATGAAAACAGGACGTGTCGTTTCAAGGGAACTATCAACAGCAATGTACAACCTCACAGACGGGCACCCTTGGTATGCACAACAGCTTGGAGATATATCATACGGACTTACAAGGGGTTACCTAACAGAGCAGGTCCTCAAGCAATCGTTCCTCTCCCTACTGGAACTTCATTCCTACCGCTACCAACTAATTACCAGCAGGTTGAGCCGCTTCCAAATCAATTTTCTCAAAGCCATCATGGACAACGTAGAGCAATTAAGTGCTGCAGAAACCATGTCCTACTACGGGTTCAACTCAAGTGCAAATGTAAAAAGGCTCAAAGATGCAGTTAAACGGAAAGAGATATTAACGGAGGAGAACGGCCAATGGGTATTCCTGGACCCACTTTTCAAAACATGGCTTAAAGAGGTCTATTTCGAACTCTAAGATCAAAAAATTGTTTTAGAAAGGACAATTAATCCTATAATCAGCAAAAAAAGGTCAAATGCCAAAAATATTAATAGGTGTTACAGGTGCAAGCGGGCAAATATATGCAAAACGAGTTGTGGAAATCCTGAAATCAGAAATGCCACAAGCCCAAACAGACATCATATACACAGATACAGCAAAAATTGTATGGCAAGACGAAACCGGGACAACACCTCTGCCATCAATTGACAACCACAGCTATTACCACCCATATGCATCCGGCTCAAACCCAGCCGATATCATGATAATTCTCCCATGCACAATGGGCACAATCGGACGAATAGCAAACGGAACCGGCGGTGACCTCATCACACGGGCAGCAGATGTAATGCTAAAAGAACGACGCACATTGGTCATTGTCCCACGGGAAACACCTTACAACCTCATCCACCTGGAAAACCTCACAAAACTGGCAAAGGCAGGAGCAATCATTGCCCCCGCCTCTCCATCATACTACTCACACCCAACTACATTGGAAGCCCTTGCAGAGACATTTTGCCGCAGGATCCTTGGCATTGCCACCCTCACCCAACTACAACGCCCCAAAGACAAATTCCTGGCAGAATAACACCCAAGAAGCACCCAGGAAGCACCTCCCACCCGAGAAGCACCTCTCACCTTTTTTTACATATACCTCACCAACATGCACTTAACCCAAGCACCTCTGCACAAACCTCAGGCAGCATCCAGCTCCCACCCAGGCCGCAGGTCTCACCTTTTTTCACATATCCCTCACTAGCAAGCACTTCACACACGCACCTCTGCACAAACCTCAGGCAGCATCCAGCTCCCACCCGAGAAGCACCTCTCACCTTTTTTCACATCTACCTCACCAACATGCACTTAACCCAAGCACCTCTGCACAAACCTCTCATAAACCAACCAGTAAGTGCAAACACCTCACACCAAACCACCACACAACCAGCAACATGTGAAAAAAGGTGAGAGGTGCAACCTGTCCCCCGTCCCAGTAAGTGCAAACATCTCACACCAAACCACCACACAACCAACAACATGTAAAAAAAGGTGAGACCTGCAGCCTGCCCTGTCCAACAAAAAGTGCAAACATCTCACACCAAACCACCACACAACCAGTAACATGTGAAAAAAGGTGAGACCTGCAACCTAACTGCATGAAAAAGTAGTAAATTTGCACCCATATGCTTACAAGCCTTGCATACATATTCCTATTAGGCCTTTTACTCGGATACATCTTCAAGCTTATCCGGCTGCCCTCTCTAATAGGAATGCTTCTAACAGGTATAATATTAGGCCCATACGCACTAAATGCACTCTCCCCTTCACTACTCCAAATATCACCGGAACTCAGGCAAATTGCACTTGTCATAATCCTGATGAGAGCAGGTTTAGCATTGGATATCAAAGAATTGCAAAAAGTTGGAC
>Ga0334901_1002631_pt1 | contig 14951 bp, 15 predicted proteins | sample GraSluR3_MG_3_FD_207216 | JGI IMG/M metagenome (GOLD analysis project Ga0334901, IMG submission 207216) | Sludge microbial communities from methane-producing bioreactor in Wageningen University, Netherlands - Granular Sludge_15_08-R3 | ecosystem: Engineered > Bioreactor > Anaerobic >...
GGTTTACCCAGTGCCGGGGCTTCTTCCTGTATCCCCCCTGAGTCAGTCAAGACCAGGGTAGATAAAGACATGATATTAGCCATTTCCTGATAATCCAGTGGCTCAGATAAAATAATACTTTCCTCTTTTTGTAAATACTTGAAGACAATATTTCGAATTTTTGGATTTTTATGAATTGGAAAAACTATTACCATATTTGTATGTTTATCAATTATTTTTAATAATGCCCGAGAAAGATTTACAAGTGATTCTCCCCAATTTTCACGCCTGTGCATTGTAACTAATAACAACTTTTTCCCGCTGGCAATCGCGTTATTTATTCTGTTATTTGAAAATAAAAAACCCTTATCCTGCATTAACATTAATGCATCTATTACCGTATTTCCTGATAAAAAAATCTTATCCTTTGTAACTCCCTCTTTAAGTAAATCCTGTACAGCATTTTTAGTTGGTGCAAAATGATAGTCAGCCAAAACAGTTGTTAATCTTCTATTCATCTCTTCTGGATAGGGATAATATTTTTTTGCTGTTCTTAGTCCTGCTTCAATATGCCCCACTTTTATTTTTTGGTAAAAAGCAGCAAGTGCACCTGAAAATGTGGTAGTTGTATCTCCTTGAACCAGGACTATATCTGGCTGGCTCTTCTGGAGCACTTTCTCTAATTTTATTAATAGCTGGGAATTAATTTTAGACAAGGATTGTCCGTGTTTCATTATATTCAAGTCAAAATCAGGATGAATTTTGAAAAGTTTAATCATTTGGTCCATCATTTCCCGATGTTGGCCAGATAATATAATTATCGGCTTTACCAATTCCGGGTATTTTCTAGCCTCTTTTATTACAGGATACATCTTAATCGTTTCAGGTCTGGTTCCAAAAATAAATGCTATTGATATTTTTTTATTCTTTTTTACCTTCATAATAAATAACTTCCACTTTTGCCTCTCTTAGCAATTTCCTGGCCAATTCGTCAGGATAATTTTTCCGAAAAAAGATTTTTACAATTCCGGCATTGATTATCATTTTAACGCAGGTTATACAGGGTTGTTCAGTACAGTATAGATAGCTACCTTCTATACTTATACCATACATAGCAGCCTGAATGATAGCATTTTGTTCAGCATGCAAACCCCTGCATAATTCCTGGTGTTCACCGGAGGGAATGCTCAATTTTTCTCGCAAACAGCCGACCTCTTCACAGTGAGCTAATCCTCGAGGTGCACCATTGTATCCGGTAGCCAGAATTCTTTTTTCCTTAACAATTACTGCTCCAACTTTTCTGCGTAAGCAGGTTGACCTACTGGCAACCAAGCTGGTAATTTCCATAAAATATTCATCCCAGGAAGGCCTGGACATTGTTAACCTCCAAAATTAAAACAGTATACAGTATTATGTATACCGTATAACGTTAAATACAGTATCGAGTATATAGTATGTAGTATTGAGTCTAAGATAAGAAGAAACAATAACTAACAGATGAAAACAGTGTTCTTATCTTGTTCTTTTACTAACTACAAACTACTAACGACTAACTACTAAGATAGTATCGAGTCCAGAATACTCGATACTAATTTTATTTCGTTCCAAACAGACGATCTCCGGCATCTCCCAATCCTGGTACTATATAGGCATGACTGTTTAACCCTTCATCTATGGTGGCTGTATATATTGTCACCTCAGGAAAATTCTCATGCATTACCTTAATTCCCTCCGGTGCTGCTACAAGGCACATAAATTTTATATTTGATTTAGTATACTTCTTAACGTATTCTATAGTAGCAACAGCAGTACCTCCAGTTGCCAGCATAGGGTCTACCACAATAATATCACGTTTATCTATATCTTTTGGTAATTTAGCATAATAACTAACTGGCATTAAGGTTTCAGGGTCGCGATACATACCGATATGGCCGACCTTGGCAGAAGGAATAAGCTTTAATATTCCATCAACCATTCCCAAACCTGCTCTCAGGATAGCTATAATTGCAACTTTTTTCCCTGATATTATCCTACCTTTTGTTTTAGCAATTGGCGTTTCAATATTAATCTCTTTCAGCTCTATGTCGCGCGTTACTTCATAAGCCATCAAATTAGAGAGCTCATCAACTAAGTCCCGAAAATCCTTTACATCTGTTTTTTTATCTCTTAACATAGTCAATTTGTGTTGAATTAAGGGATGGTCAAGAATAACAACGTCCTTCAAAATAAATCCTCCTTCAATAAGCTTTATTATTTTAATTTATTAATGCATGTTGATTAATTTTACTAATTAATTTGTTGTTTATTTGTCCTGAGAAAAGTTGTCTATTTTTTTAATTCTAACAAGATGACGGTCTTCATTACTAAATTTTGTATTGAGCCAGATCTGGGCAATATCTTTAGCCAGACCTATTCCAATTACCCTTCCACCCATGGTTAAAATGTTTGATTTATTATGCTCACGTGTCATCCTGGCGGAAAAAGTGTCATGGCACAAGGATGCTCTAATCCCTTTGACTTTATTTGCCGCTATAGACATTCCAATCCCTGTACCGCAAATTAAAATCCCACATTCAAAATTACCTTCAATTACAGCCTCACAAACTTTAAAGGCATAATCAGGATAATGAACTGGTTTTCTGTCATTACAGCCAAAATCCTGGTAGGAATAACCCGCTTCTTTTAAGAAATCAATGATACCAGTTTTTAAATCATATCCACCATGGTCACTGGCAATAGCAATATTATTCATGTTAAGATTCCTTTCTTAATTTTATTATTAATCTATTGGTTACTTGTTCTATCCTTTCGCATATGAGCTCATAAAAAAACATGCTTTTACCATAAGGGTCCTCTATTTCTTGATTTGGAATACTTTTGAGATTATTGCAATATGATTGAAATAGATACATTTTGTGGGTTTCTTTAGGAAATTGCCTTTTAAGAAACTGTAATTGATAATGGGTCATTGTTAAAATATGAGAAGATTTGTATATAATATCCATGCTAACCGGCTTTGACCGATATGCCTTGATGTCTATTCCACGTTTGGCCATACAGACAATAGTCTCCCGGGTTGGTGGAATACCTTCTATTGCAGAAACTCCCGCTGAATCAGAATCATATTTTAAATTTGTAGCATACTTTTGTTTCAATTTTTTAAATAAAAAATTGGCCATAACACTTCGGCAGGTATTTCCGGTGCAAACAAATAGAATTTTATTTTTTTTCAATTAAATCTCCTGAATTATGCAAAGTAAAAATTTTTTATCTATCACACTAATTTTTCAGGTCAGGGCTACAATAACCCGGTCATTTTGATAATAATCACGAAATACTAATATCTTATCCTGGAAATTTCCAGCATTTTTAATCATTCTGGATACAGCCTCTTTCTGTTTGTGTCCTATTTCCAATGCCAAAAAACTATTTCTCTTTTTTAAATATTTTGAAGATTGTTTCATAATTTTCTGGTAATAATCCAAGCCTTTTATTCCACCAAAAAGAGCCTTTTTTGGTTCATAATGATATACTTCTTCTGGTAAATTCGAAAATTCTGATTTGCTAATATAAGGCGGGTTTGATATTATTCCATCAAAACAAAGAGAGCTATTTAGACTTTGCGTTTCAAAAAAATCTCCATATAAAAAAGTAACCTTAGTCTCACAGGAGAACCTTTTTGCGTTTTCTTGCGCTAATTTAATTGCTTTATTTGAAATATCAGAGGCATAAAAATGAATATCCTTACTGGTATTTTGAAAATAATAACAGATAGATATAGGTATAACGCCTGAACCTGTTCCAATGTCCAGAAAATATAATTTAGTCCTATCCGGCATTGATTCGATTAATTTGATTATTTCTTCCACCAAAATTTCTGTTTCAGGGCGGGGTATAAATATACTTTTTCTCAACTTAAATTCCATTCCCATAAAATTTTGAAACCCGGTAATATATTGTAATGGAATGCCTTTCGCTCTTTCTTCTATCCAGTCATAATATCGCTTTTTATCTCCGGGAGAAACATTTAAAAAACGATTCAATAATAAGTCAAATCTTTCTTTTTTTAAAAGATAACTTAATAATATTAGGGATTCTTCGTCCGCCCTGCTTCTACCACTTTTCCTTAATATTACTTCACCTTCGGCTAAAATTTCTCCGATTTTTTTATTTTTTTTATCACTATTTTTAATAATCGAAATAGACATTTATTTGTTTTCCTTAAAAGATGCAACTATATCATCCAGGTCACCATCAAGCATTTCTTCCAAATTATGGAAATTTTTATTAATTCTATGGTCGGTAACCCGATTTTGTGGAAAATTATAAGTCCTTATTCTTTCACTCCGGTCTCCAGTACCTACCTGTTTTTTTCTTTGATTGTCAATTTCTTGATTCTGTTCACTTTGTAATCTATCAAGTAACCGGGCTCTTAACACTTTTAGGGCTTTTTCCTTATTCTTGTGCTGTGATTTCTCGTCCTGACAGGTTACCACAATACCAGTAGGCAAATGGGTTATCCTTACCGCAGAATCAGTAGTATTTACACTTTGTCCTCCGGGTCCTGTGGAACGGAAACGGTCAATTTTTAAGTCGTTGGGATTAATCTCCATCTCAATATCTTCTGCTTCTGGTAGAATAGCAACAGTTATTGTAGAAGTATGAATCCTGCCTCCTGATTCAGTTACTGGTATCCGCTGTACTCTATGCACTCCGCTTTCCTGTTTTAACGTTCCAAAAACATTCTGCCCTGAAATACCAAAAATAATTTCTTTAAACCCGCCAATTTCTGTAGGGTTGGAGTTTATAATTTCTATTTTCCATTGATTTCTCTCAGCAAATCGAGAATACATACGAAACAAATCACTTACAAAAAGAGCCGCTTCATTTCCACCGGCTCCTGCCCTTATTTCTACAATAATATCCTTCTTGTTTCGTGGGTCTTCCGGGTATAATAATTCATTCAATTCTTCAATAATTCTTTCTTTTTGTTTGGCAAGTGATGCTATTTCTTCGTCAATCATTTTTGTAAGCTCTAAATCGTTTTCTCCTTTTTTTAAGTGTTTGTTCTCTTGAATTTCTTTTTCTATATCCTTATATTGATGGTACAACTGAACAGTCCGGGCAATTTCGCTATGTCTTTTTGCTAATTTTTGAAACTGCTCCTGAACAGCAATAATTTTAGGATTCGAAAGGCGCTGATTTAAATCTTTATATTCTTTTTCTATCTCTTCGAGTTCTTTAAACATGTTATTCACTACCTTTTTTTAATCTGAAAGATACTTGCCCAACATTGTAAAATACGGGTTTCTTTTCATATTTTGGCCCTTGATGACTCATTATTCTATAATATTTTAATTGTTCTCTTTTTTCCAGGGGTGACCACAGGTCATTTCCCCTTCAGGACACGGTCCTATCAAACAAGGTGGGCCGGCATCTTTGAAAATAAGCGGTGCTTCCTTTTTTGCTAATCGCAACATTTGGATAGCCAGTTCTCTTATTTCCCACTGAGCCCTATTGCAGCACCTCAGCTTGAAAAAATGAATTAATTCCCTGGCATTAGCTGTAAAAATAATACTGGTGCCTACTGCCTGTGGTAAAATGTAACGTGCATCTTCAGCAGGGACACCTTTCTCCAGCATTTCCAGATATAAATTATAACTATTATTAATAAGGTTTTTAAACTTTCTTAATATAATCCCATTATTCTGAATCTTTCTTGGTATAATATATTGCTGTTCTTTACCAACTTTAACATATCTCTGGCTTCTCTGCGAAAAGGAAGCAATACGATGACGAACTAACTGATGTGAGCAAGTACGGGAGATATTTTCGATGCTAAAAGTAAATGATACGTGTTCTAAAACAGAATAATGCCCTAATTTCATAATTTTTTTAATTAGATTATCCTGTTTTTCCTTGTCTATTGCTTCTGCTATTTCCTGAATATTTCTGGAAGAATAACAGAGTCGAGCTGCTTGTGCTACCATCTTTTCAATATTTTTGGAATAATTTATAAGTTTTACTCTCATTTATACTCATTCCTTTTCTAAAGATTCGCTCTTTTTTGATTTATTCATAACCTGGTGATGCTGCCGGCATCTTGCCTCATAACTCTCTTTGGCGCCTATTAATATAGTGGGGTCATTATAATCAGCTGGCTTGCCATCTACCAGCCTCTGAGTACGAGCAGCAGGTTTACCACAGATCATACATATTGCGTGTAATTTATCCACGTATTCAGCAATCGCCAGTAATTTCGGCATAGGTCCGAAAGGCTCTCCTCTAAAATCCTGATCAAGCCCGGCAACAATAACACGTTTTCCATTGTCAGCTAAAAACTGGGAAACATTAATAATATTTTCATCAAAAAACTGTGCCTCATCAATTGCAATAACATCAATATTTTTTTCTACCATTTTTAAAATATCTTTAGAATGCTTGACACAGTTAGCCTCTATCTTGCTGCCATTATGAGAATAAATATATTGAACATGATATCGGTTGTCTATCATCGGTTTAAATATTTCTACTTTTTTTCTGGCAATCTGCACACGTCTTATTCTTCTTATCAATTCTTCACTTTTACCGCTAAACATACTTCCGCATATTATTTCAATACTTCCTCCGGCACAGGTTTCATGCATCTCAATTCCCTCCATTATTTTCTATATGGGAGCAAGTTTTTTTATTAAAAATCGCACAGGATATAAGCTGGAAGAAATTTCTAAGTAATAATAAAAAACAGAGCGATTGCTCTGTTTTTTATTATTACTTTTTCTAATTTCTAAAAATTTTTCATTATCGACTAAACCATTACCTATTATTCTTTTTGGTTAGCCTGATTGTCATCTTCCCCTGCTTCTTCAGAAGCTTGTTCAAGGTTGTATCTTCTATTAAATTTTTCCACTCTACCGGCAGAATCAAATATTTTTTGCTTACCGGTAAAAAAGGGATGACAGGCAGAGCATACTTCTACACGAATATCCTTTTTAGTTGAACGGGTTTCAAAAGTATTCCCACATGCACAAACCACTGTAGCTTTGTCATATTTGGGATGAATCTCTTTTTTCATTTTTTTTCACCTTCATTCTTATTAATACCCTAAAATTTCGAAAAAATTATATCACAACTGGAATAAACCGTCAAAACAAATTACTTTTTAATCATTTGAAATTAAAACTACTTAATTTCCTAAAATATAATAATAAACTTTAAAATAACCCTTGCAACAGATTTTTTATCTATTATTATTTTCGTCTTTAATGGTATTTAGAAAATCAATGTTACTTTTAGTCTTTTTCAATTTATTTAATAATAAGCTTATCGCGTCGATAGTACTTTGATTTGACAATGCTCTTCTCATAAGCCAGGCCTTACTCAGGGAGTCTGCATCTAATAATAATTCTTCCCTTCTGGTACCTGAACGTTTAATATCAATTGCCGGGAAAATTCTACTATCAGCTATTTCTCGGTCAAGACGTAATTCCATATTCCCGGTGCCTTTAAATTCTTCAAAAATAACATCATCCATCCGGCTACCGGTTTCAACTAATGCCGTTGCCAGTATAGTTAAACTGCCACCTTCTTCAATATTTCTGGCGGCCCCAAAAAATCTCTTGGGAAAATATAAGGCAGTAGAATCCAAGCCCCCTGATAAGGTCTTACCACTTGTAGGAATATTCAGATTATAAGCCCTGGCCAATCTGGTGATGCTATCCAGTAAAATTACTACATCATGCTTCAGTTCTACCAGTCTTTTTGCCCTTTCCAGGACAATCTCTGCTACTTTAATGTGATTATTAATTGGCTGATCGAAAGTAGAGCTAATCACTTCAGCGTTATGAACAGAACGTCTCATCCCGGTGACTTCCTCCGGTCTTTCATCAATCAATAAAATCATTAAAGTAGTTTCCGGGTGGTTTGCAGTTATTCCATTGGCAATTTTTTCCAATAAAATTGTTTTACCAGCTTTTGGAGGTGAAACAATTAATCCTCTTTGCCCTTTTCCAATAGGGGCAAATAAATCAATTACCCGGGTAGAAAGTTCGTATGGTTTTGTTTCCAATGCAAACTTCTTATCAGGAAAAAGGGGAGTGAGGTTTTCAAAATCAATACGGTCCTTGGAAATTTCAGGGTCCTCATGGTTAACTGCTTCAACCTTTAGCAGTGCGAAGTAACGTTCTCCCTCTTTTGGATAGCGAACCTGTCCGGAAACAATATCGCCATTGCTTAAATTGAATCTTTTAATTTGTGACGGAGATATATATATATCATTAGTGCTGGGTAAATAGCCACCTGTACGCAGGAAACCAAAACCTTCTTTCATAATATCTAATATTCCCTCTGAAAACATATACCCTTTTTTTTCTGTTTGTGCCTTCAAAATATTAAAAATTAAGTCAGTCTTTTTCATACGTGCGCAGTTGTTAATATCATATTCATTTGCAATCTTACATAATTCATTAATTTTCATTTCTTTTAATTCATTTAGTTCCAAAATAAAACCCCCTCAAGCTTTTGGTAATTTTTAAGTTATAAGTAAATTTGCATATTAGTAAATAGAGCAGTTATTTACATATTTATAATCACTATTTTTTGTTCTTACATAATAATCTTCTTTAATAATTCTATAATAATTCATGCAAATCCTATGAGGAAACATAACTTTTATCAACAAAATTTACTTGAATTCAATTGCCCTCAGATAAATGTTCAAAATTGTACATATTAATCCAACAACATTAACATATCCAATGATAACATTCACTTATTAAAGAAAATATAGTGGGACAAATTTCATGAAGAATAACCCTGGAGTTATTTTTATAATAAAATTATATCACTTCCTTTGAAAAAGGCAATACTTTTTGACATTTTTTTGCATTTTATAATTATTTAAAGAGAACTATTTTGAATCTATTTATTTAATGCTTGCAAAATTAATTCATAATCACTTAATTTATCCAGATCAATCATCATTTCAGGATAATTTACCATAATAGCTTTTACCGGGTACCCTACTATTTCAGCAGCCCTATCCTCAATTTCCTGTATAGTAAGACACTTGAATAGGTACTTAATAATAAACTTTGCCCCTAATAAGGCAGCATATTTTAGAATATCCTTCCTTTTTTGAAAAACTTCATCTAACAGCGCCTTATTTGTAGTGAATAGGGAACTTGACATCATTACCATATTTCCACCACAGAAAGTACCTTCCTTTAAACTGGCATAAGAACGAATGGTTTGAGGAAATTTTTTTATTATCAGTTCTTTTTTTATAACAGGATAATACAAAAAAGCTTCATAGTTTTGGCATTCTTCAATAAAATCATCAATCATTTTACCGGTAATCAAAGGTACATCTGATGTTAATATCATAATCTTCTCGTCATTATTTATATGAGAAATACCAATATTTACATTCTCCACAATTGAATCAGTAGCATCTATTATTTGACTCACTTTTTCCCCAATATGTGGCATCAGTTCTATTTTTGGGCCAATGACATAAACATTCTGTATGTCCTTTGCCTCATTCAAGGCATCAACAACATATTCTACCATAGGGATATTGTTTATCATCAACAATGCCTTATTGTATATTTTGTGGTTATTCTCTAATGGTTTTGCATTTTCCCCACCGGCAAGAATCAAAGCATCCATCTATTACTCCAAATATAATCTTTTCTATGCACCCTTCTCAGAAGTACTGGCATTTTTTATTGCTGCTTCAATAAAGCTTACAAACATTGGATGAGGGTTATTTGGCCTGGATTTAAATTCAGGATGAAATTGCATTCCAATAAACCAGGGATGATTTTTAAGTTCAAAGATTTCAACTAAATTATTCTCTAAATTAACTCCACTAAATATTATACCACTTTGCTCAAATTTTGACAAAAAATCATTGTTAAATTCATAGCGATGGCGATGTCTTTCTTTTATTGTAGCTTTTTTATAGATTTGATAAGCACGGGTATCGGGTTTCAACTTACAATCATAATTTCCCAGTCGCATGGTACCACCTTTATCAAAAACTTTCTTCTGCCTTTCCATTAATACCAGGATTGGATATGGGGTTTCGATATCAAATTCCAAGCTATTAGCTCTGATTAAATCCAGTTCATTTCGAGCAAATTCTACCAGGGCACATTGCATCCCCAGACATATTCCCATAAATGGTATTTTATTAATCCTTGCATGCTGAATTGCCTCAATTTTACCCTCAATTCCTCTTATCCCAAAGCCACCTGGGATAAGAATTCCATTAATCCCTTCCAGTAATTTTTTTGTATCATTTTTTAGTAAAAAATCCGAATCCATCCTTTTAATATTAATCTTACATTTATGATAGATACCGGCATGAATAAGAGCTTCATTAATACTCATATAAGCATCTTTTAAGCGTATATATTTCCCTATAACCCCTATAACAATTTCTTTCTCCGGGTGATTGAGACGATGCACCATCTCTCGCCATTGCTGTAAATCAGGGTTTTTATCCGGTAATTTTAACATATTTACTAATAAATCACCTAATTTTTGCTCCTCCAATACAATAGGAACCTCATAAATAGAATCCACATCTCTCATTTCTATAATGCCGTTTTTAGGGATATCACAAAATAATGATATTTTTTCTTTCACTGACTCGGTAAGCCTGGATTGTGAACGGCAAATCAGCAAATCCGGTTGAATTCCAATTCCTCTTAATTCTTTTATACTATGCTGTGTGGGTTTTGATTTTATTTCTTTTGCTGCTTTTAAGTAGGGGAAGAATGAAACATGAATATATAATACATTTTCTTTGCCAATATCATTTCTAAATTGTCTGATAGCTTCCAGGAAAGGAAGTCCTTCAATATCCCCAATTGTACCACCTATCTCAACAATTATTACATCAAGAGGCATTTGTCCAGGTTTGTTTAATCTTTTGATGCTGGTTTTTATCTCATCAGTAATATGTGGTATTATTTGAACAGTTTTCCCTAAAAAATCTCCGTGTCTTTCCTTTGAAATGACTGTATTGTAAATTTTCCCCGTAGTGATAGTATTGTCCCTGGTTAAATTGATATCAATAAACCGCTCATAATGACCCAGGTCTAAATCTGTTTCGGCTCCATCTTCGGTAACAAATGCTTCTCCATGCTGGAATGGACTCATGGTCCCCGCATCAACATTGAGATACGGGTCATGTTTTTGAATAGAAACCCTTAAACCTCTACTTTTTAAAATTCTACCAATAGAGGCAGCTGTAATCCCCTTACCAATGGAGGATACAACTCCACCAGTTATAAAAATGTATTTTGTCATATTTTTCCCCTGTTCATATTACTTTAAAACAGTATTCAATATTAATATAGTTTTTAGTTCTTGGTTTATAGTTTTTAGTTAAATACAAAATAATAAAATTCAAAGAAAACTTATTGCAACAAAAGAAAAAATAGTATAAATATTTGGGATTAATTGAATTAACCATTCTTACATTCTTGCATTCTTGCATCATTGCATTTTATTGCTCTTGCAATATTCCATCCTTCCATTAATCCATTCTTGTAAAACTATTTATACCCGGCATTGCTCTTCACTAAAAAATAAAATTCGTAAACAAAAAACGTTTTTATAATTAACTAAATATCAACACTGATTTTATTTTGTTTTTTAAGTTTTTTTGACTCAATACCCAATGCTGAATACTCGATACTACTTACTCAAGATATATTGCACACCTATAATAATTTGTAAGACTCCAATATTATAATAGGAAATAGAAAAAAAGATAAGGCTTATGGAAAAATTTTTTTAAATTTTGTATAAAAGTTTTAAAAATCAGTAATTTAAAACATAAATAGTTGTTTTTTCTGGAAGGTTTGCTTCAGTTATATCAAAAAATTCTTCACCAACCATTTTTATGTTTTGTTTTTTATTAAGAAATACAGATAAAGGATCAATCGACCATTTAATCGCCTCAGTTTTATAATGCATTGGAATAACAATCTTTGGTTTAAGCTGATTAATTACCTGTTCTGCTTGAATATGATTAATTGTGAAATATCCACCCACTGGTATAAATAAAATATCAACATGTTCTATTTGTGTTAATTGCTCATTTTCTAATATATGTCCCAAATCACCAAGATGGCATAATGTTAAATTATCAGTTCTAATTTGAAAAATAGTATTATCTCCTCTGTATTTGCCATAAACACTGTCATGATATGATGAAATACCTTTAAAAATAATTTTGTGTGTATCACGGTTAACCAGTCCCTTTAAGACAACAGGCTTCCCTTTAATTCCCATGGTATTATTGTGGTCATAGTGTTCGTGACTTATAGTAATTATGTTAATCTTTTCTTTTGTCATACGATAACCCAATGTTTCATCAAAAGGATCAGTTAAAATATTTATCCCACGTTCATTTGTTATTAAAAAACATGAGTGCCCTAACCACCTTATTTTCATTCCTGCAGACCCTCTTCATTCATAAAAAAACGGAAAAGATTATTTACTTTCTCCTTAATAAGAGAACCACAATAAGCCATAATTATATTGCCAGATTCTGATTGTTCTATTAGTTTTAATGGCTCCTGACTCATTATATCAACCATTTTCTTTACCAGTCCCTCGTCAATACTTGTTATTTTATTATTTTTCTTATTAACAGCAATCTCTTTAGTAAGCAGATTTAAATCCAGGTAACTATTCTTTCTTCTTGCTTTTTGTAAAACGCTTATTATTTCTTTTATTAAAATCCATTGCCCCCATTGCTCTTTTCTTATTTCCAGTAATTTTTTAAAACTATTTTTAGGATGATGCAAAGGACTGAAAGCAATATGTAATTCAAATAAAGAGAAAGGTATTTTGTGATGCTCTTTAATAATTCTATACAATGTTGTAAGGTCATATAACTGCACTTCCTCTTCATTGGCCCTGTTGATTAATTCTTTATTGTCAAATCTTTCCGAAAATAATATTAGTGAATCTATTCTTTTATTTTCTTTAATTTTTTTAATAATATCCCAGTTAATTAATTGTATCATTTTATTATTATAATTTTTAGGTAAACCGATAAGCAATATAGAGTAAGATTTATAATCCAGGCAAGCCCTGGCAATAAGTATTTCCTGCTGATTATCATCAGAATATTCAACTATATATCCTAAGAATTCGAAACACTGTTTAATCGAGGATTGAAAATCTCTAATATTTTTAGAATTTAAAAGTATTCTATACAGCTGTTCGTCTTTTCCCAGCCATGCAAGCAATACCCATTGATTATCAGAAGTTTTTAGATAACGCGAGTCAGTATTTAATGTATCTTTAATATATTCTGAAAACAATCCCCTATTATTCGGTTCTTTCTTAATAATAGCACTATATATTTGAGAATAGGTAAGTGGGTGCCCTGCTTCCTTTAAAACATTATAAATGGTATCACCAATATCTTTGCTGGTATCAACCTTGATATTTTTTTCTGCAATTATGAAGTATTTCCTTTTACTATCATCAATCAAGCCAATAAAAACTGTATCATTCACATCTAATTTTCTCTTTCGATACCAATATTTCAGCCCGGATATAATCCTTTTCCGATAATTCACCAGGGCTTTAATTTCCTCTCCATCAATATCTATGAAAACAATTTCAATATTTCTATCATCCTGACTCCAATTAAAATACGGTTTTAAGTAAGTAGTTAGATAAATTGTTCCATTAAGCAAACAATAAGAGGTTAAGGTATAGGGTAGATTTGCATCTCTATATCTCCACTTCAATAAACCCCATATACCACGGTTGTGTTTTATAAATCTATTATCTGCACCAATTGAAGCATTGACATCATTATGTGGATTTTCAGCTTTTAAAGCCTTAATCTTAACTAACTCTTCAGTAATTCTGCGGTAGTGCATTGGTCGATGGTTTTGTTCCAGAATGTCATAAGCTAAATCAGCAATTGATTTTTTATGCATTCAGTACCTCCGACTGATACTCATTTTTCATTCTTTATATTTTTTCATGAGTTCAACATAGCTTTCTGCATGTTCTCTTAGCATATTATATTCTTCTTCAGAAATTTTTCTGACCACTTTTCCCGGTATTCCCATAACCATAGAATTAGCAGGTATGACTGTCTTTGGGGCAACCACTGAGCCGGCGGCAATAATCGCATTTTCTTCAATCACCACTCCATCCAATATATTTGCACCTGAACCTATTAAGGAATAATCTTTAACTGTGCACCCATGTAAAATTGCTCCATGTCCAATTGTAACATAATTTCCCACTTTAGTGGGTAGATTTTCGGCAACATGTATAATTGCAGCATCTTGAATGCTGGTATGATGTCCTACGGAGATAAAATCCAAATCTCCTCGCAACACTGAATAAAACCAAATACTGCTAAATTTGCCTATATCTACCTGCCCGATAATTGTAGAATTTTCAACCACAAGTGATGTATCATCAATCTGGGGAACATTACTACCGTATTTTAAAATCATATCTTACCTCCAATATTTCCTTTATTTTATTAGCAGTTTTTTCGCCAATTCCTGGAATTTGCTTTAACTCTTTTATCTCTGCTTCCCTGATATGGTTAATGCTTTTAAATTTTGATAGTAGTTGTTTTTTTCTTTTTTCTCCAATACCAGGGATAAAATCAAGCACTGAATTTTCTATTTGTCTACTCCGCAATCTTTTGTGATAAGTAATTGCAAAACGATGGGCTTCATCTCTAATTCTCTGGATAAGAAAAAATGCCTCTGAATCTCTGGGCAAAAGAACTGGTTCCTTACTACCGGGTTGAAATATTTCTTCTTCCTTTTTTGCTAATGAGGCAAGTTCTATTTCTATGCCCAGCTCGTTCATTGTTTTAACTACAGAGCTTAATTGTCCTTTGCCTCCATCCAACAATACCAAATCTGGTAATTTATCGTTGTTTAATTTAATATCGCGGAAACGCC
>Ga0334901_1002644_pt1 | contig 14884 bp, 17 predicted proteins | sample GraSluR3_MG_3_FD_207216 | JGI IMG/M metagenome (GOLD analysis project Ga0334901, IMG submission 207216) | Sludge microbial communities from methane-producing bioreactor in Wageningen University, Netherlands - Granular Sludge_15_08-R3 | ecosystem: Engineered > Bioreactor > Anaerobic >...
ATAATGAAATGGTACGCCATGGAAAACCCCAATTCCTTCTTGAATGGGTCAATAAAAACAAATATGTGTTCGAACATCCATCGGCTGACGAAGCTCAGTTTATGATTGATCTTCACGCTAATCGGAAGTTTAGAGCATTACTGACTGCCAAAGACATATTGAAAAGCCGCCCATTTGCAGACCCCTTTTTAATTGCCAAAGCCTATTGCCTTTCAGCCACATTGGTTACTGAGGAAAATGATTGCCCCAACAGCGTGAAAATTCCTACAATATGCAAGTATTATGAAGTACAATGCGTTAATATGAAGCGATTTATGGAGATTAACGGCTGGAAATACTGAACAATATGTATTGCATCAATACTCACCTTTGCTTATAGGAGTTATGCTTGCCATTCAGAGATAGGCACATACTCGGAGCATTACTTTGATTGTGTTGTACATATACACCTTTGTCTTTGCATTACAATAGAACATCAATTAGATGTATTCGGGTTGTATCAAATCTGGATAGAAGGAAAGCATTGTCCTGGGTTTGCAGATTTCGGTGACCTAAATGGGTTTCAAAGAGGGTTCAAGAAAACCACTTTCCCTCGATTTGCAGATTTCGGTGAGCGGATTTGCAGATTTCACTGACTCTTTATAAAAAAATCCGGGGATAAGTTCAAAGCAAAAAGATTCAGATTGAACTTGACAGAAAAGCGCGGCTCAGAATAATGAACATATGTTCACTTGGCTTTGCCAAATATGAGTGAGCTTGGAGACCAAATGCCGCGTAACAAAAACCTCAGGATGCTGCAAGAACTGCCCATCGTAAAGGGATTTCGTCCCATGTGGATGCGTCCGCGTTACGGACAATCCGTGGTGCTCAATCTGGAAGAATATGAAGTGCTGCGCCTGATCGATTACGAAGGTAAAATCCACGAAGAGGTGGCCGGCATGATGAACGTCTCACGTCCCACGGTGACGCGCATCTATGAGTCCGCGCGCAAAAAGCTCAGCACGGCCTTGGTGGAAGGGCGTTCTTTCCTGATTGAAGGCGGAGAAATCGAGCTGAGTGAGCATCATTACCTCTGTGAGGCATGCCAACACCGCATCAGTTTACCCCCGACCGACGACAAACCCGAGATCTGCCCTGCTTGCGGCTCGGAACGCATCATCAGCCTCAACGATTGTTTTATTCGCGGGTGCCGCCGATGCCGCAGGTGCCGCTGATTTATATAGTATTACCCAGATAGAATAATGAATTGGAGACTAACATGAAACTTGCATTACCTACTGCAAACAACGAGCTCAGCTCACATTTTGGACACTGCGAAGCCTTTGCGATCTTCACCATTGAAGACGGGAAGATAGTAAAGCACGAAACCGTCGCTCCCCCGGTTCACGAGCCAGGATCTCATCCACGCTTCCTGCACGAACTTGGCGTTAGCGTTGTGATTTCAGGTGGTATGGGCATCAAGGCTCAGGATCTTTTCCGGCAAAACGACATCGAGGTGATTGTGGGTGTGTGCCCTCTCCCCCTCAAAGACATTGTAGAGATGTGTCTTCAAAACAATTTGGAGGCCGGCGACAACCGCTGTGATCACTAATGAGAGTAGCTATTGCCAGCGGCAAGGGCGGCACCGGCAAGACCACTTTGGCGGTGAATCTTGCCACAAAAGCTGCGGAGACCAAGTCTACTGTGTTGGTAGATCTTGATGTAGAGGAGCCGAATGGAGCTCTTTTCATCGGGGGGACACCGATAGCCGAACACAATGCCAAACGTGCTATCCCAAACTGGGATAATGTGCAATGCACTTTATGTGGGAAATGCACTTCCTGGTGCAAATTCAATGCGCTCTTGAAGCTGGGAGAGATGATCCTGGTCATGCCAAATCTCTGCCATTCCTGTTTTGCCTGCAGCGAGCTCTGCCCTGTCGATGCATTGCCAATGCAAGACGAATCTTTGGGACGTATCTCACACTTCAGAAAGGATAAATTGGACTTTGTAGAGAGCAGATTGGATATTGGTCTGGAGCAAGCATCTCCCCTGATCGGGCAAACCCTCAGTTATATCGATTCACACTTGCCAGGCAGGGAGCTGCAGATCTTGGATAGCCCACCCGGAACAGCTTGCGCAATGGTCTCCGCGGTGAAAAACGCAGACTATGTGATCCTGATCAGCGAACCTACCCCCTTTGGATTGCATGACCTAAGATTGGCAGTCGAGACCATACGTCAGTTGAAGATACCCTTTGGCGTAGTCATCAATCGTGATGGCATCGGCAACGATGATATCTATCAATATCTTGCCGATGAAGAAATCAAGCTTATAGCAAAAATCCCCCACCTCAGAAGGATTGCAGAGCTTTACTCGCAGGGAGCAATGCTGTATCAGGAAGTGCCACAATTTGATGCCGCTCTGACCAAGATATTGAATACCATATTGGAGTCATTATGAAAGAGATCGTAATCATCTCCGGCAAAGGTGGAACCGGTAAAAGCTCGATCTGTGCGGCTTTGGCAGACCTTCTGCAAGAAGATCTTGTAGTAGCAGATTGTGATGTGGATGCAGCAGATTTACATCTCATCCTCAGTCCTCAAGCCAGCAGTAGCGAGGATTTCTACAGCGGACTAATCGCCTCGATTGACCCTGATAAATGTATCAATTGCGGCATATGCAAAACTGCCTGCAGGTTTGACGCGATAGAGCTGATCAATGATCAGCATATTGTAAGCGGCCTGGATTGTGAAGGTTGCGGCTATTGCTATCATGTATGCCCACAGGAGGCAATCTCGCTTGAGGAGCAAAAAGTGGGGCAATTCATGATATCTGAGACTCGCTTTGGTTGTGATCTCGTTCATGCTCATTTGGGGATCGGAGCAGATAACTCAGGAAAGCTCGTGGCAAAAGTCAAATCCATCGCCAAAGATCACGGGAAAAAACTAAACAAAAACCTGTTACTGGTAGATGGCTCTCCGGGCATCGGCTGCCCTGTGATCTCATCGCTCTCCGGAGCAGACTATGTAATCTACGTCACAGAAGCCAGCTTATCCGGACTGAGTGACCTCCAAAGAGTTCATGAGCTTGTGGCTAAGTTTCAGGTCCCCGGCGCATGCATTGTAAACAAAGCCGACATCAACCCCACAGTAGCCGACAAAATACACCGATTTCTTACGCGCGAGAAGATATTGCATGTGGGAGACATCCCCTATTCTGAGGACTTCCCCAAGGCAATCTCGATGGGACGCACTTTGATTGAAGAAAATTCAGAATGGTGGACACCAGTATTTACAAAGATCTGGCAAGCCATCAAGGAGAAGATATGAGAATCATATTCACAGCAACAGGTCCGGATTGGGATGCCCTGATCGACCCTCGTTTTGGGCGGACCGACTACATCTTGCTCTACGACGAAGAGAAAGATGAGCTTAGTTCAATAGACAATCGTGAAATTATGGAAGTGGCACACGGAGCAGGTCCCAAAACAGCTCAGAAGATACATGAGCTGAATCCGGATGTATTGATCACCGGTAATGGTCCTGGCGGAAATGCCGCGTCCATTCTTGGTCAGATGAAGATCAAGATTTACATCAAAGCTGGAGGAAAAAGCATCCGCGATGCATACAATTCCTTCAAAAACAATGAACTCATATTAGGAGGTTAACATGCCGCGATATGATGGAACAGGACCTTTTGGAGACGGAAGGTTCGGAAGAGGCCTCGGCCCATGTGGCAGAGGCGAAGGCCGTGGCTTTGGAGCCAGAGGTGGACTTCGGCGTCGTTTCTTTGGGTACGATCGTCCTGGGATTATGTATCCCTATTCTCAAGAATCTCTTCAGGCCCAGAAACAGGAACTCGAAGAACAGCTAAAATGGATTGATGAAGAACTGAAGAAAGGTAAGTAAATGGCAGACGAAAAAGACATTCAGGTTCAAGCAAACCTGAGCAAGATCAAACACCGAATCATGGTTATGAGCGGTAAAGGCGGGGTTGGCAAAAGCTTCGTAGCTACCAATCTTGCTTATGGCCTCGCCATGCAAGGCAAAGTGGTGGGAATCCTGGATTCGGACGTCCATGGACCCTCTGTAGCAAAGCTCACAGGGATCGAAGGCGTCCCGATTCCCAGCTCCGAAAGCGGAATGCCCGCACCAATCAAAGTGCTCTCTAATCTCTATGTGCTATCAGTGGCATCACTGATTTCTACAGATGATAGCGCTTTGATCTGGAGAGGACCGATGAAAATGGCGCTGATCAAGCAATTCTTCAGCGATTTTGACTGGCCAGAACTGGACTATCTGATCGTGGATCTTCCTCCCGGAACTGGTGATGAACCACTGTCCATAGTTCAGACCCTTGGTCAAGTGGATGGAGCAGTAATCGTCACTACACCGCAGGATCTGGCGATTCTGGATGTGAAGAAATCGGTCAGTTTTGCTCATCAGTTAAATGTGCCAATCATTGGCATCGTGGAAAACATGAAGTATTTCCGCTGCCCGGATTGTGGCAAAGCCACCCAGATTTTCAGCGGCAGAGGGATCGAAAAGTTGATCTTTGACAATCAACTGGATCTTTTGGCTGAGCTGGAGCTGGATCCAAACATCGTAATCTCAGCAGACCAGGGCAAACCCTTTATCTATTTCTACAATAAGTCCACGGCTGCTCAAACGCTTATGGATATGACTCTGAAGGTCTTGGAAAAGATCGAGCAGAGCTAAGATTCCGACACACATGATTCCAGGCTGTAGCCCCCGGGGTTGCAGCCTTTTTTTGCAGAAGACTACGTTTGCACAGCAAAAAAGCCGGGCTCAATCTGAACCCGGCTATCTAATGCTATCTATCAGAGTTATCGCTACTAAACTAGAGTTTTAGCTCCAAAGCTTTCAAGAGCGCTTTTTGCATCTCAGGCTTTTCGCGCAGATCGCTCTCAGCCAAGTAGTCAATACGCTGCTGGAATCTATCTTTCATAAGTGCCTTGTACTGTGGGAGATTATCCCTTTTTTCGGGATGATAGAGATCATAGTATCCGGGCAGGATCTTCTCGATGGATTCACGGGTGGGGATCATCGCTGAGGGTAAGACATCCCAAGCTTCCCACTCGATCTTATCGGTCAAGATCGCTGTCTGCAATGTTAGAGATGTCTTGAGCGGTATGGCTTCCAATTTGGAATCCGATTCCTTCCAGTATCCGCGGGAGTTGAAGCAATAGAAATCAGCCCCTTCTTCAGCAACGTGCAGGAAGGCTTCCACGTCCCGATACAACTCGTAGACCCTGAAGGGATTGGCAAAAGGCTCAAAAACTAGCTTATTTAGCTCTTCTTCGGTAACGTTTTCTGCCCGGTTTCTCTGAGTCATCAACGCTGCACCCATAGCGATGGCAAGGTGTTTGTCCGTTAGCTTCAGGATGGGTGGCAAGACACTGTCTTTCATCAGCCAGACCAAGGCTTTGGGGAAATTGCATCGGTTCACATAGCTGCCCAAGAGATTGCGATCCAGAAGAGCGCGACCATTTTGATTGCGCAGATCTTGTCCCACGGGAAGGCGCTTACCATCCAGATCCAGGATTGCATGGTTCATCACAGCAAGCGCATATTTCCAATCCTGATGATCGGTCGGGCGGGAATCTGTCTTATCAAAAAGAGTAGGTTCCCAAGCACGACATACCTTATCATCCAGATCAATCTGAAAGGCGTCGTCGTGCAAAACTACTTTGGAGAACCCTTTGGGCAAGGTTCCGGCATTGTCATGAGAATTTGTATGGCTGGATTTCCCTGTTCCGGAAAGTCCGTAGAATGCAATGGATCGCTTGGCAAACTTATGATAACTAGGATCTTCACATTTGCTGAAGTCGATCTCTTTGATGCCGCCATGACAGGCAGCCATGCCGATGCGGATGCCGGATGTCCACGCCAGGGTCAGCGTGCCTTTTTTGCGCTCACCGAAGTAGCGCATTCCCAGATTCACGATCACGTTGTGCTTTTCATCCACCAAAGCCAATTGCGGAGCTCCCACGTTATTATAGAAAGGATCGTTGCAGGTCCATTCGTTAAAACCGATGAGGATGATATCCTGGATCGGGAGCTCTGGGCTCGCCTCATACAGATCCTTTACGGATTCGTATGGCGCAAAGTTTAACAGCCAGTTATAGAGATTTGCCACATCACTTTCGGTGGTGATAAATGTAGCTTTGATCATCAAATCCTTATCCATACCTAAAACCGCTTCTGCTTTGATCAGCGGATAGTGTTGCATTTGCCAGATCGCCTCGCGGAAATCCCCTTCCAGCTTGTTTTTGTTCGCAGAATCCAGACGGTGATAAAAGCGTCTGGCCTTCGCGGTTCGTCCGATGATCTTGCCATGACAATCGTCCAAGACTTTTGCATCTGCAGGCAGCTTGTGCAATCTCACAAACTCAGGATACATTGGTAGATCAGTGATCGTAACACCTGGTTGCTTCTTTGCCATTTCATAAGCTTCCCGAATGTCGATCTTGCGCACGAGGTGGTTGTTCATCAATGTCTCCGCAATTGCGCGGATGGGAGACATAGCTTTGAGGTCGCTATAATACGCGGCACTACTCTTGCTGGCCATCATTCCTCCATCTATGGCTATTATTTTGGTATCAATAAGCAGATCGGCACTTAAAAACTATTGGCATTAGTGTCAAGTTTTGTTTTAGATAACACCCAATTCTTTGCCAATAGTATGGAATTTTTCCAAGGCCATATCAAGCTGCTCCCTGGTATGAGTTGCCATAAAAGAGCAGCGGATCAGGCAGCCGTTTGGTGGCACTGCAGGAGGTATGACGGGATTGATAAACACTCCCTCTTCGCCGAGCCTTGCCCACATGTGAAAAGCTGTCATCATATCCCCCACCACGAGTGGGATCACGGGTGTGCAGCTTTCTCCAGTATTGTATCCCATCGTTTTGAAGGCGTTCATCATATAATCTGTGTTTTCCCAGAGACGGGCAATGCGCTCCGGCTCTTCCTCCATGATCTTGATCGCGGCGAGCACACTGGCCGTGGAGGCAGGAGGCAGCGACGCGCTAAAGATGAGCGCACGGGATTTATGCTTCAGATAGTGAATCAAAGGCTCGTCTGCGGCAATAAATCCGCCCACCGACGCCAGAGATTTGCTAAATGTTCCCATGATAAAATCTGACTTGTCCGTCAAACCGAAATGAGCAGCAGCTCCTGCACCTTTTTCGCCCAAGACTCCGAGGGAGTGAGCTTCATCCACCATCAGGTTTGCACCATATTTCTCTGCCAGTTTGGAGATCTCCGGCAGATTGGCAATATCACCTTCCATCGAGAAGATGCCATCCACTGCGATCAAAGCGTTTTTTCCCTCTATCTTTTGCAGAGTTCGCTCCAATGAGACCATATCGTTGTGATTGTAACGCAACATGATGCCATCGGACATTCTGCAGCCGTCTATGATGGAAGCATGATCATACTTATCGGTGACGATGTACTCATTTTTATTGATAATAGCGGAGATGCAGCCGACATTGGCCTGATATCCTGTGGGATACGCCAGTGCAGCTTCTTTACCCACCAGGCGAGCTAACTCCCGTTCGAGTTCAAGGTGGATATCCAAAGTCCCATTTAAGAATCTAGAACCGGCACATCCGCTACCATACTTTCTCATGGCCTCGATGCCAGCTTCCTTGACCTTTGGATGAGTGGTGAGTCCCAGATAGCTGTTTGAGCCCATCATCAGCATCCTCTTGCCGTTACAAATCACTTCTGTATCCTGTTCAGAACTAATCTCACGAAAATAGGGATAATAGCCCAGCTCCATCGCTTTGCGGGCATCGGTAAAATTGAAGCATTTATCCAATATGCTCATTCGTTTCCTCTTTTATATGATTCTATATTCTTTTAAGTTTGTATACATAACGGTTATCAGAGTGTAAACAAGAAACACCAACGGTACTGATATCAGCATCCACAAAATCCCACCATACCATCCGCCAGCGAGAACCGTGAGCAGAACCAGAAGCGGGTGCATGTTAATCGTAGTGCCTACGACCACAGGATAGACGATATTGTTGTCCACCACCTGCGTCAGATACATGGCCAACGCTGCATAGATCATCTGGATGAAAGGGCCTCCGTCAAAGAACACTGTGGCCACCGCCAAGGCACCGCCAAAGAAAGGTCCAAAATACGGGATGATGTTTGCCACTCCCGCTGAGATACCGATCAAGACAGGATTGCTCACGCCCACGATCTGCAGGGCAATGGTGGCCAATATACTCACTGCGATCACTTCAAAAAGCATCGCTCTCAGATATGTGCCCACCGTTTGATCAATCTTGCTCATGATGATGATCACTAGTTCAAAATAACGGTTTGAGCTTAGCTTGAGAAGGCTGCGGCGAAACTTGAACTTATCCTTGAGCAGGAAAAAACTGATCAATGGAATCATGCCGATAAAGGATACGGCTCCGATGATTGTGGAATAGTGGTCCACCAAAAACTTAGGCAATCTAGCCATAAAATCCGTGGCACTATCCAATCCAGCAGTAAATTGCTCGCCCAAATTCATACCCGGGATCTGGGCATCCAGATCTAAAACAAAATCGTAGATTCCACTCAAGAAAGGAATCTGCATCAGGATCTCCGTACTCATGGTATCGTCGTGTCCCAAAATCGCGATCAGGTTGTTTGCTTGCGCCATCAATTCCGGGATTAAGCGACTGGTAAACCAGGCGATGATGCCCAAGACACTTAAATACAATATCAAAACGCTTAACCAGCGTGGGATCCTGCGATGCTCCATAAAACTGACCGCTGGATCCAGGATGTATGAAAAGATCCAAGCGGCGATCAGATACGGAAAAACCCATCGGTAAAAGATCAAAGCGGCTACCGCCACTACTGCCATGATTATGTAAAAAATGGTCTTGGTCCAGTTCATTACTGCTTCCCTGCCGCTATGTCAAAGACAAATCTTGCCAAATCCGAACAGATAGCAGTGAAGATTTTGAAACTTGCTGAGTGTCTGGCGCGCATGTAATCAATCAGATCGGACTTGGATATCGCGTCCACCACGACATCCGACATTGCATGCGCTGTACTGCTGCGTTCTTCTGAATGATACATGTCCAAGATCCCTAAATGTTCTTTGGCGGCAAGAACCTTATCCTTTTTGCCGCTTAGGGCGCCTTCCAGCTTGATCTCCCCAGTCCTGATAAAGTATATCACCTCCAAGGGATATCCTGCTTCGAAGATCTGTTCTCCACAAGCAAAGCTTCGCTCATGCATTCGCTCGGAAAGAAGATAGAGATCATAGTCCGTTAGCTCGCTGAAAAGCGGATACTCCCGCAAGCGCCGATACTCTTTGGTTCCACCGAAAAAAGTATTTATCCATGACCAAAGTGTTTTCATCACTACCTCACTTATGCTTTCTGAGAAGTGGTACAAATGAACAGGGAGAGTCTTTGCGAATCTTGATCTCACCCTGCTCTTTGACGATGATATGCAAGATCTGATGCACACCGTTCCCGACAGGCACCACCATGATGCCTCCCTCGGCCAGCTGCTCAATCAATCGCTGTGGGATCTCCTCTGCTGCCGCAGAAACGATGATCTTATCAAATTCTTTGTAAGCCGGATAAGCCTTTTGCCATCCCTGCCAGCCATCACCAATACGAAAAAACACGTTCTTGTAGCCAGCTGCCTTCAGCGTCTTTTGGGCTGCAAGAGACAACCTATCGTGCAACTCAACGGAGCATACTTCTTTCACGATCCCAGCCAAAAGTGCGGTCTGATATCCACTGCCGGTGCCAATCTCTAAGACTGTGTCAGTTGCCCGCAACTTCAACAGACTCATCATTATGGCTATCATCAAGGGCTGAGAGATAGTTTGCCCCAAATGCAAGGGTAAAGGCTGATTGCGATATGCATATTCCCGATACTCAGGAAGGACATAATCCTCCCGGGGGATTGCTGAAAAGATGGAAAGGACATCTGGATCAGAGATCCCATTGAGCTTTAGCTCTTCGATCAGGATTGCGCGCTGGTCCTCAAAACGCATTGGGATCAAAGCTCCAAAAGATGTCTGGATTCTATCCAGGACAGAATCGGGGGGAAGCCATCAGGATCTGTCAGTTCAAATCCCAAAGGAGTGATCGAGATATAGCCTGCGTTTACTGCCTCTGAATCTGTGCCAGCCTCAAAATCCCACTCGGGTTGATTACCTCCGACGCGATAGGAGAAGCTATCCTCAGTTTCATCTTTGACAGTGACAAAGTTATAATAGCGACGATGTCCAGTCTTTGTGAGCCGCACTCCTTTTACATCCTCATAAGCGATATTGGGGAAGTTGATATTTAAGACCCGATTGGGACGGGCAAGCTCAAAGATTCCCTCTTGCATCAGGGTCATAAACCACCGCGTGGCATCTTCATAGCGTTGGTCCTTGTAAGCATTGATCGAAAGTGCAATAGCTTTGTAACCGAGCATGGATGCCTCGACCGCCCCGGCGACAGTGCCGGAATACAGTACGTCTTCCCCCATATTTTGCCCGGCATTAATGCCAGAAATCACCAAGTCAATGTCACCTTTGACGATCTTCTGTAAGGCAATAACTACACAATCTACCGGGGTGCCACCAATTGCCCATTCATCCGGGCCTATACGCTTGGCAGATATATCCTTGCGCAAAGTAATAGAGTGTGAAGCGGCTGAACGCTCGCTATCCGGAGCCACGATGATGAGTTTGTGACCAAATTCGTTTAATGCCTTCTGCAGTGCTCGGATTCCCGGTGCATTGATGCCGTCGTCGTTTACCAATAAGATTCTCAAAATCAACTCCTTAAAACACGATATTTGGGAAAAGGTAGATCACGCCAAGCCAGATCAAGACCAAAGCTACAATCAGAATAAACAGCCAGTGTTGCCGAATAAAGCTCAGCAGATGATGTCGCCGCCTGCGACGACGATGCTTCTTACGGTTTTTTGTGGGGAATATATTGTGCCCCAGGCTAATCTTTACTTTTTTGGCTCCACGTAATGTAGCCTGAGATCCGGTTAGCCATTTGATCTTGGAATTCTCATCCAGATATGGATGATAGCCCAAAGACAAGTAGTGCCGGATTCGCGCTTCCGAGAAGCCTTCGACATCGTTTGGATCAAGCTCTTTGACTATTTTGCTCTTGCGTTTTGTCATCAATTCTACCTTTACAACATATTTCTTTTTGATATAGCCAATCTGTCAAGTGGAATTTTCCCAAGCTGCTTTGCAGGTATTCTTTTTCCGCATCGCCATATACATTTCGTCTAAGTGATCGCTATTTGCAGATTTCAGTGATGCTCACAATGGTGTCTGTATAATACGGGGAAGGATATTTATAGATTTCTCTTGACTGCTCTTCAAATCTGAGGATATTGACGTATTTGTGAAGTTTATGGAAAGTAAAGATAAGACGCTGGACTGGATCCGGCTTGTCATCTCAGTAATTCTGGGCGCAGTACTAACTGTAGTACTGGTAGTATTCAGAATTGAGTGGTGGTATTACACACCATACACGACCGTCAGATACTATGCGGTCGTGCTGCTCTGGCTATGCCTGTCCATATTAGTGTGGCACAAGATCCCCAAAAGTGGAGATGAGCCCTAAAACTTGGAAAACACAAGATCAGGCTTACAGAATCTATGTTTATCGCCGCAAGGGGGGGGGGCAAGCCCGCTCACGCAGAAAAAACCGCACTGAATGACAGAGCTGCTGATAACACAAGATAAAATGATTTATTCCGGAGATTCATGAGTTAATTCTTGCCATGAAACATATTTTCTAAATACTGGAATAGATATTGCACACAGTATTAGTGTGGACTTAATAGCTTCCCAGGAAGCGTCCACTCAATGTACAGATTATAAGCAGAATGAGGAAATAGATGACATTATTGATCGTAGCGACTCTTGTCCTGATCTTGTATTGGGCTTTGGAATATCATCGCCACTGCCGGAATGTGGCCTCGATTCCCATCCGCATTCACGTTAACGGCACGAGAGGGAAATCCAGTGTAACGAGGTTAATCGCAGCCGGACTCCGAGCCGGGGGGATAAAGACCCTGGCCAAGATTACTGGCACTCTACCTCGTGTGGTCCTTGAGGATGGTCGTGAAGCCGCCATTATACGTCTGCAAGGCGCAAACATCATCGAGCAAAAATACATATTCCGTTATGCTGCGGGAGAGAAGCCGCAAGCCATCGTCATTGAGTGTATGGCAGTAAATCCTGTGTTTCAATGGATCACTGAGCGTAAGTTCGTAAAGAGCACGATCTCCGTGATTACCAATTGCCGACCAGACCACCTCGACTTGATGGGCAACTCAGTGCAAAGTGTAACAATGAGTTTAGCAAATACCATTCCTCACGGTGGAGTATGCTATACCTCAGAAGTACCCCAATACAAACTTTTGAAAAAAGTGGCAAAATCCCGCAAGACGCGGATCCATCAGATCCTGCCCACGGATGTAAGTGCTGAAGAATTGGCTAAGTTCCACTATATCGAACACAAGGAAAACGTCCAATTGGCCTTGGCTGTGTGTGCTGAAGCGGGAGTTCCCAGGGATGTCGCTCTAAAAGGAATGCAAAATGCTCATCCGGATCCCGGAGCCCTCAAGAAATATGTGATTCACGATCGCAAAAAAGATATAAACTTTTACAATGTATTTGCCGCCAATGATCCTGAATCCACAGTTTACATCATCAATATGGTTACTGCTCATTTAAAAGGTGTAGAGACCATCATCATTCTCAATTCCCGCGCTGATCGCCTTTTCAGGTCTCAGCAATTGATAGATGCTTTAGCTGCGGTTGATTATGACTACCTCTTGCTTACTGGCGAGATCCCCGAGAAAGTGGAATCTTATGCTCTCAGCAAGAAAATCCCCAGAGATAAATTGGTATCTTTGGGTCAACCCCTCACTGAGGAAGTATACAAAAAAGTTTGGGATCTTACGCGAAGTGAATCCCATGTATTAGGAATCGGGAATATCGCCGGAGATATCAAATATGGTGCTCAGATCGTAGCCCATTTCAAACATAAAATACCGAAAGTAAATAAAGGAGCTGGTCGTGGTTGATGCAGTAGTACAAGCCGCAGTAGGAATCGGCGTAATTATCAGTCTTGTCTTTTCAGAGTTATTGGGCGCCTCAGCCGGTGGAATCGTGGTTCCCGGCTATATTGCTCTATATCTTGATAAACCCCTGCAGATTTTGGGGACATTGATTATCAGTTTGCTCACATGGGGGATCATCCGCTTGATCAGTCAGTTTACTCTCCTTTTTGGCAAACGCAGGATGGTCTTGAGCATCTTGATCGGCTTTATCTTGGGATGGGCCACACGGATCATGGTGGTGCACGAGATCACTGTTCACCAATTGCAGATGCAATCCATCGGCTACATTGTACCCGGCCTGATCGCAAACTGGTTTGAACGCCAAGGCTTCTGGAAGACCTTTTCAACCATGGGCGTGGCAGCTGTTTTGGTTCGCCTGGTACTAATGGTAGTATTTGGCGGGGAGGTATAAAGATGTATCGCAAAATTTATCGTCCCAGTCTCAAATCAGGTTGGTCCCTGATCATGCTCTTCTTGCTCTCAGTGGTACTATATCTAATCGCCTCAAACAGCTACGTGGAGATTCGCTCAAACAGATACGAAGAGAAGCTTGCTGCAGTGAACCTGATGCAAGATTACCTGGATGCACTCAAAGACGAGATCGTGGCTCGGGATATCGAGATAGATCCCATCAACGATCCCTTCCAAACCGGCCTGATCGGCAGCCGCCTGAGTCCGATAACCACAGACCGGGGTCTTCTCTCTGAAAAGCAAGCAGCTATCAACCCAAACATCGCCGCTATCTTTGTCGAGGAACTCAGCCGGGCTCGCAGTGGTGATAAGATCGCCGTGGGCATCACTGGCAGTAATCCTGCCGTGAATTTGGCTTTATATGCAGCCATGACCGTCCTGGAACTAGATCCCAAAATCATCGTATCTCTCTCATCCGCTTCGTATGGAGCAAATCGAGAAGAGCTCACCTGGCTGGATATTGAAGCGATTCTGCAAGAAAAAGGTCTTTTAAACTTTGGTTCCAGCTATGCCTCGATTGGTGGCAGTCAGGACCGTGGAATCGGACTCACAGATTACGGCTTGAATGCCCTACGGGAAGCGATGGTGCGTAATGATGTACCTTTGATCCTGGGTGGGGACCTGGCTGAAAGCGTGGAACTGCGCATGGAAGCTTACGACCGGATGCTGGATGGCAGCGGACGCTATCGTCTCTTTGTAAACATCGGCGGCGGTCTTGCCAATGTGGGCAGTGAAACAAATGCCAGATTGATCCCGGAAGGCCTCAATACCAGGCTCGCAGAAAGAAACTTCGAGACAGAAGGAGTGATGATGAAGATGGCGAAACGCAATGTCAATGTGCTTCACATCCGCCGCATCCTCCGGTGGGCTAGAAACTATCAGCTCAGCCTTTCACTGGATGAAAAACCCATCGTGGGCGAAGGCACAGTCTTTAGCTCCACAATCCACAATGTTACAGTGGCCAGCATCTGTCTGGCAATCCTTTTGGCAGCCATAATCTTCGTGATCATCTTTGATCGTCACGATCGCAGGTTTATGGCCAATATTGTGGATACTGACGACGAACTTTAGGAGGCTTGATCTTAATGAAAAAGGAATATATCGTACTGATTCTCTTGTGCCTGTTGGCTGGAACTTCTCTGGCACAGAACTACCGTACCAGTATCATGGATTTTGAAAACCCGGGAAATCGTCGGATCCGTAGAATGGAAGACGCAAACCATTGGTACTATCGCAGTCTTCCCGAAAAGACTATGACCATCAAAACCGAAGGAGTGGAGCGGATCCAGCTT
>Ga0334901_1002652_pt1 | contig 14834 bp, 11 predicted proteins | sample GraSluR3_MG_3_FD_207216 | JGI IMG/M metagenome (GOLD analysis project Ga0334901, IMG submission 207216) | Sludge microbial communities from methane-producing bioreactor in Wageningen University, Netherlands - Granular Sludge_15_08-R3 | ecosystem: Engineered > Bioreactor > Anaerobic >...
GCGGGTCCGCTCGACCTGGCCGCCCTCGACCGGCTCGGGCTCGCCCTCGATCATGCCGAGCGCCTTGGCGATGTTGACCATCGAGTCGAGCCCGATGCGCACCTGCCTCTCCTGCATCTGGAACTGGCCGGACAGCTCGATGACGATCGCTCCCGCGCCGCGCACGTGCATGAGCTGGGAGATGCTCCGCACCTTGTCGGCGGGCGGGCGCACGGGGCGGTAGCTGATGAATCGCGTGGTCGTGACCTCGCCGAGCGGCCGCGAGGGCTCGTGACCGGTCGTGGCCAGGGTTTCGGCCGCCCAGAAGTGGTTCCAGCAGTGAATGTCTACGCCGTGGCTGCAATGGCGCACCACGGCCCGGTCGAGCGCGTATGCCACGCGTTCGGTGTTGTTTCCCTCGGGATTGCCCGGCCACGTCTGCTGCATGTTATGCCCCTGGCTGAACCTGCCGGGCTGCTCGGGGCCGAGGTCGACCGAGTGCCGGCGCGCTCGGATCGCCGGCAAGTTGGCCATGGGGACCAGCCACGCGCTGCCGGCCACGAGGCGCCGGGCACACACGTCCTTGAATCGGCGCGCCACCTCGGCGCCGTGGATCTCATTGCCGTGCTGAGCCGCCAGGGCAAGCAGCGATGGTCCGTCGTTGGCGCTTTCGACTCGCCAGAAGGGCGTGGCCAGCGTGCTGCCGTCTTCGAGGGTCGCCACGGCATGGTCGACCGTCACCTTGTTGGCGACCGTCTTCGCATCCCCGCCGCGAGCGATTGCCCGCCCGATGGCGCAGTGCCCCAGGCCGACCCCGGCCAGTGCCATGAAGTGTCTGCGATTCTGTTTCATGATCGTTCGATGTCTTTCCGTACGATGCGCTGGGAATCACCAAAAGCCGCGATGCTCGAGGTTGTGCTTCCCTCGGCGGCCATTGCGCCTGGTGCACATTACCCGCGGCACAAGAGCGCCACCAAGTCGAGAAGCTGAGGTTTTCGACGGTTGGCCATGGGCGTGTCGTCGACGTTCACAGTATAAGGCGGGGCGCCGAACGAGGGAACCGTTTCGCGTTTTCGCGTGAAGCGAGGTGTCGCGCGAAGACGCGAAGGGCGCGAAGGAAGAGGGGGAGACAAGATATGATGGGCGGCCTGCGCTGCGATCCCCGCGTGCCGACGACGTACTCCGCGGCGACGTTCAAGGAAGGCGTGAAGCGTGAACAACCATCGCGTCTTCGCGGCTTCGCGTGAACCAAGGCCTCGCGCGAAGGCGCGAAGGGCGCGAAGGAAGAGGGGGAGATAAGATGTGATGGGCGGTCTGCGCTGCGATCGCCGCGTGCCGACGACCCGGGTGCGGGCGGCCTATTGCCAAATCGCAAGAGGGGGTGGAATGGTGAAACGTCGCCGACGACGTGCTCCGCGACGCGGTTCTCTCCGGCCGGATCGAGCGAACGCATAGGGGGAGGCAATGGGAAACATCGAGGAGCTTAGCGCCGAGGTGGTCGACGCGGCTTTCCACGTGCACAAGGATCTGGGGCCCGGGCTTTTGGAGTCGGTCTATGAGATCGTTCTGGCCAAGATGCTCGAACGACGCGGACTGAGGGTCGAACGTCAGGCTCCCGTCGCAATCCGCTATGCCGGCCTGTCGTTCGAGGAAGCCTTTCGAGCCGACTTGCTCGTGGAAGGCCAACTCGTGGTGGAGTTGAAGTCGGTCGAGATCCTCCAGCCGGTCCATGCGAAGCAGTTGCTCACGTATTTGCGTCTGCTCGATCGCCCGGTGGGATTGTTGATCAACTTCGGTGCGGCGACGTTCAAGGAAGGCGTGAAGCGGATCGTGAACGACCATCGCGATTTCGTGTCTTCGCGGCTTCGCGTGAACCAAGGCCTCGCGCGAAGGCGCGAAGGGCGCGAAGGAAGAGGGGGAGATACGATGTGATGGGCGGTCTGCGCTCGGATCGCCGCGTGCCGACGACCCGGGTGCGGTAATGCGAAACATCGAGGAACTCAGCGCCGAGGTGGTCGGCGCGGCTTCGCGTGAACCAAGGCCTCGCGCGAAGGCGCGAAGGGCGCGAAGGAAGAGGGGGAGATACGATGTGATGGGCGGTCTGCGGTCTCGTCACTGGCCCGCGACCGAACTCGCGATCGCCCGATCGGCCCAGGCGTCGCGCAGGGCGCGAAGCTGCTGTTCCTGCTCGTCGCTGAAGTGGCCTTGGCGGTGGGCGTAGGTGTCCATCCAGGTGATCAGGCGGGCGCGGCTGTCGGCGTCGAGTTCGACGCCTTCGTGGCCGCCGTCTTGGTTCAACAGGGCCAGGAGCTTGCTCTGCCGGGCCGGGCAGTCGCCGACCAGCGATTGGTCCTTCTCGAAAGCGAGGTTCTTGAGGTCGTCGTCGGCATAGGCGATCAGGCGGTCGTACGAGTTGGCGGCGGTGAGGTCGAAGGCGGCCGCCTTGGCGTTGTCGCCCGCCGGACCGTGGCAGCCGACGCAGTGCCTGTCGAGCACGGGCTGCACCAGCTCGTCGTAGCGAAGGGGCCACGAGCCCGGCGGGCCCGGGATGGGCATCGCCGGTTCGCCCCGGGCGGCCAGCGGCATGGGTGCGGCCGGCGGCGAGGTGTCGCGGTGCTCGTGGCACCCGATGCACGAGAGGGTCTGGCCCGGCTGGACATACGTCAGGCTGCGCATCGTCTGGACGGCCAGGCCGTCGCGGTCGAGGGCCTGGAACAACACCGACAGGCCCGAGGGCACGCGAAAGCAGGCCGATCCATCTTTGGCCACGGGCACGGTCCCCAGCACGAATTTGCCGGGGTCTTCGCGCGAGACGCCCAGCACGGGCGCGTTCATGTGCGGTTGGACCTTGGGCGGCACGCCGATGATTCGCAGGCTGCCGATCGTGCCGCGCTCGACGCCTTCCATGCCTTGGTAGACGTCCTGGAGCAGGAACCGGCCCTCCTGCGGTCCCTCCCAGGCGAAGGTCTGGGGGAACACCGGCGGCCGGGGGCGCCGGCGCACGGGAAGGGGATACATGCTGGCGATCGCCCCGTCGCGGTGGAGCAGCTCGAGGTTGCCAAAGGCGTCGTAGAGGTAGATGCCCAGCGGGTTCGAGGGGTTGCGGTCTTCGTCGGTCACGAACGTGTGGGGCGGCAGGCGGCGGTCGCTCCAGGCGACCAGGAACAGTTGCTCGCTGAGCGGATAGGGATTCGCGTAGTAGTGGTCGGGCCAGCCCTCGGTCTCGGGAAAGCAGACCTCGGGCGTCAGCCGTTCGAGCGGGCGCTCGAACTCGGTGCCCCGGGTACGATCCAACAGCACGAGCGATCCGCCCATGTTCGAGTGGTGGGCCGCCGCCGTGAACACAAGCTTGTGCGATCCGGGCACGGGCCGGGCCTCGAACGCGCATTGGGGCTTCGTCGTGAAGTTGCCGTAGACCAGTTGCGCGTTGGTCCCGTCGGGGTTGGTCGACCAGAGGCTCATGAAGGGGCCGTTGAACCGGTCGATGTAATCCCAGCGCGCGTAGAGGACCCGGCCGTCGGCGGCGACCGAGGGGGTCCACTCGAAGTTCTCGAAGGCCGACGTGGGCCGCAGGTTGCCGCCGTCGCCGTCCATGCCGTGCAGGGTGAACACGGGCACGGGGCGCCAGTCGTTGCCGCCGCAGCGCACGTAGCTGTCGGGCAGGTCGGCGCAGGCCGTGGCCGAGGCGCTCGATTTGCCCACCTGGATCGACTGTCCCTTGCGCGTCGAGAGAAACACGATGTCGCCGTTGGGCAGATACCGGGCGTCGAAGTCGTCGTATTTGCCCCGGGTGAGGCGCCGCACGTTGCCCCCGTCGAGGTCCATTTCGTAGATCTGGTAGAAGGCGTCTTCGGGCAGGTTGTCTTTGGTGACCTTGTCTTTGAGGTCGTAAACGTGCTCGTAGAACTTGCAGTAGGCGAACAGCACCTTATCGCCGTCGTACGACAGGTCGGGCCGCAGAAAGCTCCCCCGGTCCCAACCCTCGGTGAGGCATCGCAGGCGCGGGCGGTCGCCCCGGAATCCTTCGAGCAGGTAGATGCCCCCGCCCGGGCGCGACCACCAGCCGTAATACTGGTCGGACATGTGCGGGAAGGCGGGCGGAACCCGTTTGGCGAACAGGATCGCGTCGAAATCCAAGACGGGGTTGGCCAGCGCCATGCGCCGCACCGCCCAGCGGGCCCGCAGGTAGAGGTCGCGCCGGACCGACCCGGCAGCGCCGGCCGGAAGCGACTCGGCCTGCCGGCCCACCTCGGCCACGATCCGGGCCTCGCCGTCGACGTCGGCGCCGAGGCCGCGCAGGTGCTCGGCCAGGTTCAAGCCCCGCTCGACGACCTGGGCGATGCGGTACGTCTCCTCCGGCGTGCCCACGGGATCGTGGCGCACCGACCATTGGCTCGTGCTGCTTTGGGTGGCCGGCTTGCCCAGGGCGACGTTCGCGCCGTCGGCCGTGTAGATTTCGACCTCGTCGAGATGGAAGTAGCTCTTGCCCGGCAATTGCAGGCGCACGTACCGCGCCGTGGCGCCGCCGAGCGAGGCCGTCATCGGCTTGTTGTCGGTGTGGCCGTAGAAGACGGTGCCGTCGTGCTGGTAGAGCTGCCGCCACGGCGCGCCGTCGCCGGAGGCGAGCACGAGGATGCGGCTGTTGCGGGCCCCACACGCGTCGCAGCGGTTGTAGAGGACAATCCGCTCCAGCGCCAGGGGCTCGCCCAGATCGACCTGCCACCAGGGCCGATCTTCGTTCTGGGTATGAAAGCCCCACTTGCCGTCGATCTTGCCGTCGCAGCCGCCGCGGGCGTCTTCCTCCGGCGTGACGCCGCCGGGCGCCCTCGGGCCGCGGGCGCGAAGGTCGTCGGCGCGCAGCCAGTCGGCCTCGATCTCGCCGGGGGTGACGGCGGGCCGATCGGGCGGCGCCGCCTCCGCCCCTCCCGAGCCGATCCATGCCAACGCCGGAAGCACGATCGAAAGACCGGACCACGATTTCACGGGACGCTCCTTGGGTTGCTCGTACCGGTGGCGTCGCGCGGCAGGCCCGCCCCACGCAGTGCGGCTGCCGACGGTCTTATCTTAACGTGGCCTGAGGCTGTAACCAAGCAGGGGGTAGACCATGATGCAGCGCTGGGAGTGATGGAGTGACACCCTGGTTCCCACGCTTTGCGTGGGAACCAAGGTCTTGGACGCTTTGCGTCCCTCCTTGGGACCGCGGAGCATCAGAGCAGGCCGAGGGACGCGAAGCGTCCGAAGAGGCGTTCCCACGCGGAAGCGTGGGAACGAGCGGGGCTCCACAACATGCGCGCACGGCGTGGAGGAAGTTGCAGCATAAGGCCCTAATCCGCCGGCCGGTCGGCCAGCAACCTTGAGGGAAGCCGCCTTACGGCTGCAAGGGGGGTTGCGTCCGTCCATCCGGGGCTCGATAATTCGGCGCGCTTCGCATGGACTGCGAAACGCGACTGGCACGAGGCGGTTCCGGTTTTCGATCTTCCACGGCTTGGAGGATGCGGCGCATGAACGGTTCGATATCACAAGACCTGCACGAGCTGCAGAGCAACTGGGGCTGGTTGCTCGTGATGCTGGGGCTCGCGGCGAAGAAGCTGCCCGACGCCGTCATCGACGTCGAAGGCGAGCCGGACGACGGACCATAAGCCCCTCGCGGCAACCACCATCCCCTTTGCCGTCCTGTTTACCCGAGATGCCGCGGCCATTCGAGGCCGAGCCCGAAAAGGGCTTCCCGTTCCTTGTTTTGCGGGCCCCAAGCGACATGCCCGAGCCACGCGACGCGCTCATCGCCTGGAAGCGACGCATCCGTCGGCAAGCCGAAGCCCTGCGGCGCGCGCAGCCCGACAAGGACGCCCTGAGCCGCGTGATTTGCGCGAGGTTCGCCGGCCTGCCCGAATACGCGGCGGCCGCGACGGTGATGGCCTACGTCGGCTTCGGCGATGAGGTCCGCACGCGGGCGTTCCTTTGCGCGGCGATGGCCGAGGGCAAACGGGTCGTCGTGCCCTATTGCCAAGGCGGCGAGTTGGCGCTGTTCGCGCTTGAGGCCCTCGACGAGTTGGCCCCGGGCACGCTGGGCATTCCCGAGCCGAAGACCGAGCTGCGCTCGCTTCCCGGCAGGCGGATGGCCCCCGGCGCGTTGGACCTGGTCATGGTGCCGGGCGTCGCCTTCGACCGCCGCGGCGGTCGCGTGGGGCACGGCAAGGGCTACTACGACCGGCTGCTGGCGCGCCTGCGGCCCGAGACCCTGGCGGCGGCCGTGGCCTTCGAGTGCCAGGTTTTCGCCGAGGTCCCGATGGGTCCTCACGACGTGCCCATGCACCGGTTGATTACCGAAAAGGCGATCTACCCCGCGCATTGACAACCTCGCGCGCCGTGCTCATATCGGAAACACTTCGCACCGTTCCAAGCAGGTGGAGCCCCCCATCATGTCCTCGTCCGACCGGAACTGCACGCGCCGCGGCGCGCTGAAAGCCCTGGGCGCGCTCGGCGCCGGATCGCTCGGCGCCGCTACCTCGGCGGGGGTCGCCGCCGAGGCCGAGCCCAAACGGCGGACCGCGGAGCCGCCCCTGCTGTTCGAGACCGACGTGCTCGTCGTGGGAGGCGGGGCGGCGGGCACCTTGGCGGCCGTGACGGCCGCCCGGACCGGGGCCCGGGTCGCCCTGGTCGACCGCTGGCCCATGCTGGGCGGTCTGGCCACCCTGGGAGGCGTCAACACGTGGCACACCTCGAACCTCGAAGAGGAGTACGGATTCGGACTGACTCAAGAGCTCATCGAGCGACTCCAAGCCTATGACGGCGTCGACCGGCATCCCAACTTTCCCCGTGTCCACGGCACGTATTCGGTGAGCCCCTACCTGCTTCAGGTTGTCTACGACGATCTGATGCGCGAGCACCGGGTCCGCACCCTCTGCTACACGCCCTGCGTCGACGCGATTGTCGACGAGGGCAGCATCCGCGGCGTCGTGGTGGGCACGAAGCAGGGCCTGCGCACGATCCGCGCCGCCCGGTTCGTCGACGCGACCGGCTCGGGCGACGTGGGCTCGTTCGCCGGCTGCCCGACCGTCGTCGGGCGCGAAAGCGACGGCAAGGTGCAAGGCATGACCCTGGTGACCATGTGGGGCGGCCTCGACCCGTCGCGGCGCGACGAGGTGCTGCGCAACCACGGCCGGGTCGACCAGTTGATGCGCCGGCTCATCGCCGAAGGCAGGTTCCCCCCGGCCGGCGCTTTTCACTTCGGCACAAACTACCTCTGGCGTTGGCGATGCTCGCTCGACGCGATTGCCACGGGCGATCCGCTCGACGCCGAAGACCTCACGCGGGCGACGATGGAAGCCCGGGCCAAGGTGCCCAGGCTGCTCGAGTTCTTCCGCGAGAACTATCCCGGCCTGGAGAACCTCAACCTCGATTTCATGGGCGGGATGCTGGGGATTCGGGAATCGCGGCGCGTGCTGGGCCGGTACGTGTTCGACGCGCCCGACGTTTTGAACCGGCGCAGCTTTCTTGACGCGATCGGGCACGGCTTCTGGATGATCGACGTGCACGATCCCGAGGGCAGCGGTTACACCACCTGGCGCGACCGGGAGCGGCATCTCCGACCCGGCGAAACGTACCAGATCCCCTACCGGATGCTCGTCGCCCGCGGCGTCGACAACCTGCTGGTGGCCGGGCGTTGCGCCTCGGCCACCCACCAGGGCATGGCCGCCCTGCGGATCCAGACCCATTGCCACCTGATGGGGCAGGCGGCAGGGTTTGCCGCGGCCATGAGCCTCGAGGACGGCGTGGCGCCCGCCGACGTCGACGTGGCCAAGCTTCAACGGCGCCTGGTCGAAAGCGGGGTGTTTTTGGACGAAGAGCGATTGCGCCGGGCGGCTTCGGGTTGACGCCGCCGCCCCTACCGGCTGCCGCGGGGCGTCACTGGGGTGTTTTTGGGGCGGGCCCGTCGGGGCTGGCCGCCTCGGGGGCGGGAGGCATCTCCTTGAGCAGCCGGAACAATTCGCTGTCGGTCGTGAGCACCAGGCGCGTGTTGGGCCCCACGGCCTTCTTGTAGGCCTCCAAAGTTCGCACGAAGGCGAAGAACTCGCCCGTCTCGCGGATCGCCTCGGCGTACTCCTTGATGATCTCGGCCTCGATTTCGCCGCGGATGCGGTTCGCCTCGCCCTTGCCTTCGCCCTCGATCTTCTGCACCTCGAACTCGGTGCGGTTGAGGATCTCCTGTTTGCGGCGCTCCCCCTCGTTGGTGTAGCGAGAGGCGATCGACTCCATGAAGGCGATCAGCCGCTTGAACGCCTCTTCGCGCACGGCGTCGACGAAGTCGATCTTGGCGATGCCCACGTCGACCAGCTCGATGCCCCGCCCGCCCGGGTCGGCGCCTTCCCTGGCCAGGCGCTGTTGGACGACCTGCTTGACGTGCTCGACGATTTTCTCGCGGCCGATTTCGATCTCCTCGTCCGCGCCGGGATGGGGCGCGGCGGCGGTCGGAACGGGCAGCGCGGGATCGACCGGAGCCGGCGCGCTCAGATCGAGGGGCTCGATCTGGAACGTGTAGGTCAGTTTCCGGTCGGTGCTCCGCACGACTTCGGCGAGATCCTCGGTCGTGATCACGTTGCGCATGGCGCTGCGCACGAAATCCTTGACCCGGGACTCGGCGTTGTCGACGGTTCGCAGCACCTCGACGAAGCGCCGCGGGTCGGAGATGCGCCAGACCGCCCAGGGGGTGACCTCGATCTTCTTGCCGTCGGCGGTCGGAAGGTCCTTGAGGATTTCCTCGCCCGTGCCGATCCAGAACTGGTACGTCTTGGGCAACCGGCGCACATCTTGAAGGAAGGGCAACTTCACCTTGAGCCCCGGCTCGGTGTAGGTGGCCACGGGCTCGCCGAACTGGAGCACGACGGCCATCTCGCGCTCGTTGACCGTGAACAGCATGCTTTGGCCCAGCAGGACGAGCACCGCCGCGACGGCCATCGACGCGATCAGAATCACCCGTTGCCTCGTGGTCATGGCTTGGCTCCTTCATCCAGCGGCAGCAGGGGCAGCATCCGGCCCTGCAACTCGTCGTCGACGATGATTTTCGAGCCCACCGCTCCCAGAATTTCCTCCATGGCTTCGAGGTAGAGCCGCTGGCGGGTCTCGGCCGGGTAGTTCTTGTACTCCTGGAACTTCGCCCTCAGGGCGGCGATTTCGCCTTGCGACTCGGCCCGGCGCCGCTCGGCGTAGCCCTCGGCTTCGCGAATCATCTTGTCGCGCTCGGCATGGGCGGTGGGAATGAGCTTGTTGCGCTCCTTGTTCGCCTCGTTCAACAACTGATCGCGACGCTGAATCGAGGCGTTGACTTGATCGAACGAAGGGCGCACTTTTTCGGGCGGGCTGACGCGCTGCATCTGCAAGTCGCGAATGCGCACGCCGCAATCGTACTTGTCGAGAATCTCCTGCGTGGCCGCCTTGGCTTCCTCTTCGACTTCGACGCGCTTCTCGGTAAGCACCTCGTCGATCGAGTAGTCGCCCACGAGCCGATTCATCACGGTCTGGGCGACCGCCATGATCACGTTTTCGGCATACCGCGGCTCGTCGGCCCTGTAGAAGCGGAACAGGAACTTGTCGGGCTCACCCACCTGCCACTGGATGGTCCATTCGACCGACGCGGCGTTCAGGTCGCCGGTGAGCATGAGGGTCTCTTCCTCGGGGGAACTCGGAGGCCGGCCTTGCACCGCCCCGAAGGGAAGGCGCAGGCGATGCTCCTCGACGCTCGCCTTGACGACCTGGTCGACCAGCGGGATGCGGAATCGCAGCCCGGGCTCGACGATCGGTTGTCGAAACTCGCCGAATCGCATCACCACGGCTCTCTCGTGGGGCTCGACCGTGTAGACGCTCGACCACGCGAGCACCACAACCGCCAGTAGCGCGATCGCCAGCGGCGCGGCGCCCAGGATGCGGTCCCAGGGGATCTCGTCCGGCCCGCGTCGGTGGCCGCGACCTCGCGAATCGAATTCCATGATCCCGTCTCCCAGCGTTAGGGCATCGTTCTCTACATCGACTATAGGTTGGGGAAGCGACCGCGCGCCAGGGCTTCGCGACGTGCGACCGCCTCCCATCCGCGCCCATTCCGACAGGCGTCATAACCCGGGCTGGCTCCTCTCGATCAACCCAGCACCGACAGCGACGGCATGGGCGGCTGCTGGCGCCGCTGGCTGGTGAGCGTCTTGACCAGCCTGCAGCAGAGCCCGTCGAGGTACGGCTGGGCGGCCGCGTCGTCGAAACTCGAGGCCACGCGGCCCTCGTCGCCGGCAATGCGAAGCCCGACGTTGATCGGCAGCTCGCCGAGGAAGGGCACTCCCAGCTCGGCCGCCTTGTCGCGGGCCCCACCCGACCCGAAAATCGCATGCCGGCTCCCGCAATCGGGACACACGAAGTGGCTCATGTTCTCGATCATGCCCAGCACGTCGATGTTCACCTTGCGAAACATGGCGATCGCCTTGACGGCGTCGAGCAGGGCCACTTCCTGCGGCGTGCAGACGACCACGGCTCCCGACAGGGGCAGCAACTGCGAAAGCGTCAGGGCCACGTCGCCGGTGCCCGGCGGCATGTCGATGATCAGGTAATCGAGGTTCCCCCAGTCCGTGTCGCGGAGGAACTGGGTGATCGCTCCGTGCAGCATGGGGCCGCGCCATACCACGGCTTCGCCGGGCGGCACGAGCAAGCCCATCGACATGACGGTCACCCCGCCGACGTGAATCGGCTGGATGCGGTTGTTGCGCAGGATCGGGCGGTCCGACGAGCCGATCAGGTGCGGCAGGCTCGGCCCGTAGACGTCGGCGTCCATCAGGCCGACCTTCGAGCCCGCCCTGGCCAGACCGTAGGCGAGGATGGCGGCAATGGTGCTCTTGCCCACGCCGCCCTTGCCCGACCCCACGGCAATCACGCTCTTGGCGGCCAGGCCGATCTCGCCGACCTTCTCGGCCGGCCGGTCGTGCACCGTCAAATCGACCGCCACGTCGGTTGCCTGGGGAAACCGCTGGCGCAGCATGCCGATCAGCTCGGCCTGGGTTTCTTTCCAGAGGGGAGCGGCATACGTGGTCAGGCCCAAGGTGAGACGCACCCGACCGTCGTCGACCGCCAGGTCGTGCACTTGGCGCAGGGCGCGAACGCTGCGCCCCAGCTCGGGATCTTGGAAATCGTCGAGGGCTTTTTCGACGGCCTCAAGGTTCAATGGCGAATCGGGCATGGATTATGACCGCGTGGTGTCCGCAGGTGGATACTCGAACGTTGCTCAACTCGTGCCGCCCTCCGTCGAAGCGTGTCGCTGCCAAGGCAGCCGGGCCCAAATCTGCTCGACGAGGCTCAAGGCGGGCTTCGGGGCAGCCTCCAGGTGCCGGGCCGCCAGGTGCGCCAGGGATCCCAAATCGCGGGGCGAAATCGCAAAATGGACCGCGCCGGCCTCGCGCGTCAGCCACTCGCACGGCGCCAACGCACGCTCGGCCACCACGGCAACTCGCGCCAGCGGGTGCTCCCTGGAAAGGCGGAGCATCCGGTCGAGCAACTCGTCGGCGCCCGGGCGCGTCAGCTCGGCCACCACGAAGCTTGCCCGAGCCAGGGCCAGCATCTCCCAACACTCGGCCAGGCTGCGCGTCTCGTAGACTCGCATCTCCGTTGAGGGCAAGAACCGGCGCAACGCGACGGCCCAAGTCCCGCGGCGCTCGCAGACGATCAAGCGCGCCGGCGGCGCCGGCTCGTCGAAGCCGGTCGCGCCACGTTGAGAGTCGAGTCCTGTTGTCATGTTAGGAGTTTGCCCGTCGGGCGGCAACCGGCTTGCACTCTTCGAGCCCCAGTTGGACCGCGCGGCGGTAGAGCCGGGGCCGGCTGATCCCCAGCAGTTGGGCGGCCTTGGTCTTGTTGCCCTTGGCCTGGGCCAGGGCTCGGGACAGCAACTCCCGCTCGACGCGCGCCAGGAATTCGTCGATCACGATCTTCTCGTCGACCGGGCGCGGGTGGGCTTGCGCGTCGGCGGCCCAGCGGATTCGGTCGGGCAGATCGGCCGCGCCGATCCGCACGCCTCCGGCCCGCTGGTACGCCTGGGCCACCATCTCGGCCAATTCGTCGACGTTGCCGGGCCATCCATAGGCGCACAACAGGTCGAAGGCCTCGGAGGTGAACCCGGCAAGCTGCCGGGTCCCCCGCGCGTTCGCCTCCTCGAGAAAGAGTTGGGCCAGAAAGGGGACATCCTGGCGGCGCTCGGCCAACGGGGGCAGCTCGATCACGATCGTGCTCAACACGGCGGCCAGCTCGGGTCGGTAATGCCCCCGCTGGGCCAGCAAGCCCAGGGGTTGCCGGGCCGTTGCCATCAGACGCATGGGAAACGAACTCGCCGCGAGCATCCGGGCGATCTCGGCTTGGACTTCTTGGGGAAGCTGGTCGGCCTCGTTCAGCACAAGCGTCTTAGGCCGAGGCTCCCGCCCGACCTGGTCGGAGGCGGCCAGCGCGGCGACCGTCGAGCGGATCAGGTCGGCATCGAGCACAGAGCAGCCCAGGGGAATCAACGACCCGCCCGACTCGCCTTCGGCCCGGTAGTGGATCGCGGCGGCGACGTGCTGGCGCCCGCTGCCGGCCGGGCCGACGATCAACACGCTCGCCCGGCTCTCGGCGGCCAGGGCCACCTGGGCCCGGGCACGGCGGATGGCCGGGCTGTCGCCCACCAGCCGGTCGACGGCGTAGCGATCGGCCGCCCGGCGCCGAAATGCGCGGATCCGCTCGTGCAGCCAAGCGGCCTCGCTCTGGCCGGAAGCCGGCGCGGGCGGCTCCGACTCGGGCAGGTCGTTTCGGTCGATCAGGCCGATCCAGCCGACCGCTTCCGTCGCGCTCGGCCCCAAGGGGACGTACCGAACGCGGCGCCGGCACCAATTCCCCTCGGGCCCGCTTGCCGCGACGATTCCCATCGTCTCTTCGCCCAAGAGGACGGCCGGCGAAGGGCACAATCCCGCGGCGACGGCGTCGCCGCCGGCCTGCGGGCTCGAGTGGTACCGGCACCGAAGTCCCACCAACTCGTCGGCTGTGCGCCCCAGCCACTCGAGACACGCCCGGTTGCAGAACACGATCGTTTGCTCGTCGTCGAGCACGTACATCGGGTCCGGCGACGAGTCGAGGAGTCGGAGCAGCCCTGCGGCAACGGTTCGCGGTCGGGCCATGCGTCTGGATCACCTGCCGGCGATTCGGAATCCCACGTCCAGCCAACGCTGCTGCTGGGTATAACACAGATCAGCCGGAGGGCCAAGCCGCGCGGTCACGTGCCGCGCAAAAAAGAGCCCTCCGTAGGCGGGGCAGGGACCTACGAAGGGCGAATTGGTGAGGTCAAGCCTCACACTTCTGAGATTATGCTGGATGATTTGGAGAACATCAATACTTCTTTCAGGGGGATTCCCGAGAATTCCAACTGAATCCGTCGCTTTTCACGTGAGGACCACGTAAAAGCCCCTGCATGGCAGAGTCGGCCCGAGTGGCTAGAATACCCGATGCCCACGAACCGACACGACCAACACGATCGCCGGAAGGAGCCCATGATTCTCGACCCAACCGTTGCTTTGCGAGACCTCGTTCGCATCCCCAGCGTGAACCCGATGGGCGGCGAAGGCTCGGGGCCGGAATTCGGCGAGGCGAGGTTGACCGACCACCTCGAGTCGCTTTTCGAGGCGATGGGGCTTCCCTGCCAGAGGGAAACGGTGCACCCCGGTCGGGATAACTTGGTGGTGCGATTGGACGGCAACCCACTACCTGGAAGACAGGGAAAAACAGTGCTTTTTGGGGTGCATCAGGACACCGTTCCGGTTGCCGGCATGACCGTTGAACCCTGGAAGGCCGAGATCCGCGACGGTCGCCTCTACGGTCGCGGGGCCTGCGATGTGAAGGGCGGAATGGCCGCCATGCTGAGCGCGTTGTCGCGGCTGGCCGACGAGCGGCCCGGGGGAATGCCGTCGGTGGTGCTGGTGTGCACGGTCAATGAGGAGTACGGCTTTTCGGGTGCCCAATGCCTTGCCCAACGACTCAGGCAGAGCGGACGAGCCCTTCCCGACCATGTCGTGATCGCCGAACCCACCAACCTGGATGTCGTCGTTGCCCACAAGGGAGTGGTTCGTTGGCGATGTCATGCTCTGGGCCGGGCGGGGCATAGCGCGAATCCTGCAGCGGGCGAGAACGCGATCTACAAGATGGGACGGGCCCTGGCGATTCTGGAGCGGTATCAGAACGACGTGGTGGGCGCGCTCGGGTCCCATCCGCTTTGCGGCCCGGCCACGATGAGCGTGGGGACGATCCGTGGCGGGGTGAGCGTCAACACGATTCCCGACCGGTGCACCATCGAGATCGATCGCCGGCTTCCTCCGGGCGAGGATCCGCTCGGCGCCCGGCAGCACCTGATCGATTATGTCGGCGAGCATCTCGGGCCCGGCGTGGCCGTGGAGCACGATCCGCCCTACATGCAGGGGCCCGCGCTTTCCGACGCGCTGAACGGTTCGCTCGCCCGCCGGCTCGTCGAAGTGGCCCGGCAGGTCGTGCCCGCGTGTCGGCCGATCGGCGTTCCCTACGCCACCGACGCGGCTTTCCTTGCCGAGCTGGGCATTCCCACCGTTGTGTTCGGCCCGGGCTCGGTCGAGCAGGCGCACACGGCCGACGAGTGGATCTCGCTGGAGCAGCTCGATCGGGCCGCGGAGATCTTCTACCGGTTTGTGCGCGCCATCGGCGACGAATGAGGCCCCGTCGGCCGGACGAAACGCGAAAGGCCCGCGGGCAGTCGCCCGTGGGCCTGGGGGTTTCGCAACGCACGGCGCGCGGCGTGCCGCGGGGTTCTCGGCAGCCGCTAGAACACGTCGAGAATGAAG
>Ga0334901_1002653_pt1 | contig 14828 bp, 14 predicted proteins | sample GraSluR3_MG_3_FD_207216 | JGI IMG/M metagenome (GOLD analysis project Ga0334901, IMG submission 207216) | Sludge microbial communities from methane-producing bioreactor in Wageningen University, Netherlands - Granular Sludge_15_08-R3 | ecosystem: Engineered > Bioreactor > Anaerobic >...
ATTCTTTCCTTGCTGGCTTCGGGAATTCCCGGACCGCTGTCTTTTATGCAGAAGGCTGCTCTGCCTTCGGTTATTCGGGCAGAAACGGTCACTGCAGAATTATTCGGACTGTATTTGACGGCGTTGTCCAGCAGGTTCCGGAAAACTTCACACAGAGCATCTCTGTCTCCTGTGACCATAAGTGGTGTTTCGGGCATCTGTGTTTCGATGGAGATATTTTTTTCGTGCGCTGCAGGGTCCATTTCTCGCACGGTCTGGCGGATGACGGCTGCGGCATCCACTGCGGACATGGCTGTCTGTTCGCGTTTGTGCTGGGCGCGTGCCAGAACCAGCAGGCTGTTGACCATTTTTATCATGTGGTTGGCATTTTTAAGGATGGTCTGCAGAAACATGCTGTTCTGCTCGCGGCCTGCTGGCGGTGATTCGATAAGCATCTCGGTGTATCCCTTGATGCTGGTGAGCGGTGTTTTCAGCTCATGCGACACGTTGGCCACAAAATCCCGACGTACTTTTTCCAGCTGTTCGCGCTCACTCACATCATGAAACGCCAGTACTATTTTTCTTGTTCCGGCAGGGTCGGCAAAAGGCACCAGAGTTATTTCCATGTACCGCCCGCCGGAAAGTTCCACATTGCACACCCGTCCGGTATCGGGCATAGGCTGGCCGCTGTGGGCTGTGTCGCTGCGCAGCATGGCATCCACTGCTTTCTGCAGATCCGGCTGCATGGTGGCTTCAAGGGGGGTGGCCCCTTCCATGCCCGCCACCTGCGGAAACATATCGGTAAGTGCCGTGTTTACAGAATGGATGCGTCCTTCTTCGTCCAGCACCATCACTCCGTCTGTTATGCCGTCCAGAATGGCTTCAAGGCGTCCTTTCTGGTCGGTAAGCATCTGCATCTGCCTGCGGGTGTTTTTTGCCATGTCGTTGATGGCATCAACCAGCGGACGCAGTTCCGTTCCCGGATAGTCGCGGATTTTGCGGGCGTAATCACCCTGTCCGATGGCGTGAGCTGTTGCGGCAAGGTCTTCGATGGAACGCACCAGAGACCGGGTTACAAGATAGGCAAGGCCGGCACTGGCCAGCATGGCCAGCAGAAACACTGCAGCCAGACCTTCTTTGAGCTCGGCCAGACGCTCGTTAACCACGGACGCGGGCAGGGCAATGCGCAGCACACCGTCCAGTCCGCTGTCGGGCACTGTGATGGTACGCGCCATATAAATAAGGTCTTTGCCCAGTGTGGTGCTGTAGCGCACTTCCATGCCTTCGCCGTTGACCAGAGCTGCTTTCACTTCCGGCCTGTTGCGATGGCTGTCCAGCGTCGGCAGCTGTTCGTAGGCAATTTCAGAATCAGCCACAACGCGGCCGTTTTCGATGTAGGTGATGCGTATACCCGTACGCTGTCCGAACCGGTGTGCCCATGCGTTCATGGAAGCGGTGTCAGAAAACGGTGCCTGTTCCTCCATCAGCCATGCGGCCATTTCCAGTCCGTTGCGTGCGCGCAGGCGCGATTCGGTCAGCACATCATCTTTCAGCAGCCCGCCGACATAAATAAACGGCGGAATAAGTGCCAGAAATAACAGTATGATGCTTCCTATAAACAGTCTGTGGCGGATGGAGTAATGTTTCATCATGTTATTTAACCGTCACTTTATGGCGTTTTTGTCACACGATTGTTACAATTGGCAGGTAAGACGGTGGCGCTTTTTTGACAAAGGCCGCTTTTCCCAGTAGTGGAGCGGCGTCTTTTACCTGCAGCGGAACAACACAGGCATCCGGCTGCTCCCCGTTTACCTGTGCACCTTCCGGTCACCGCTATCAGGGTAATTCAGGGCATCGCTCATCCCTTAAACGGACAGGTTACATGGATATATACACTGTTTTTCTTGTTCTCGCCGTCGGCGCCGGCTTTATGATGGCATTCAATCTGGGGGCCAACGATGTGGCCAACTCCATGGCATCATCGGTCGGTTCCAAAGCCATCACCGTCAAACAGGCGGTAATGATTGCCGGTGTGCTGAACTTTGTGGGCGCCGTATTTCTGGGTGCTCATGTAACTAAAACTATCAGCAGGGGTATCATCAACGCGGATATGATAACAGACCCGCGGGTGATGATGGTAGGCATGTTCGCCGCATTGCTTTCTGCTGCCTTGTGGGTGCTGGTGGCCACGCTTACGTCGCTGCCGGTTTCTTCCACGCACTCCATCGTGGGGTCGATTCTCGGATTCGGCATTGTTGCCGGAGGGCCCGAAGTCGTCAACTGGGGCAGTATGGGCTTTGTGGTGCTTTCATGGATCATTTCGCCGCTTTTTGGCGCAGGCATTGCTTTTTTTGTATTTTCCCATATACGGCGGTTTATTCTGTACCGAACCAAGATAATAGAAAAAGCGAGATTCTGGGCCCCGTTCTGGATAGCGCTTACCGCCGATCTTGTGGTGCTTTCGTTTTTTTATAAAACGCCGGTGGGCAAGAGCCTTAACCTGCACTGGTCTGTGGCGCTGGGGCTGACCGCCGTGCTGACGGTGGCTGTGTGGACTGGTTTCCGGGTGCTGTTCACACGCACGCTGCCCAAAGATGCCGACGGACCCGAAGCAGTGGAAGACATGTTCCGCCGTCTGCAGGTGGGTACGGCCTGTTATGTGGCGGTGTCGCAGGGCGCCAACGATGTGGCCAACGCCATAGGCCCTGTGGCTGCCATATACCTGATAGCGCGCGAACGCACGCTGCTGGCTTCAGCGGAGGTGCCCCTGTGGCTTCTGGTCATCGGCGGGCTGGGCATTGCGTTGGGCATTGCCGTGCTGGGGCACAAGGTTATGGCCACCGTGGGTGAAAAAATAACCAAACTGACCAATACCCGTGGTTTTTCAGTGGAATTCGGAGCGGCCACAACAGTTCTCATGGCATCAAATCTGGGAATGCCGGTTTCTTCCACACACGCCGCTGTGGGGTCCATAGTGGGCGTGGGGCTGGCCAGAGGCTTTGGTGCCGTTGATTTTAGAGTGCTTTACAAAATAGTGCTTTATTGGGTACTTACAGTACCTATTGCCGCTATAACCAGTATCGTCATTTTCCAGCTTCTCAGATGGTCGTTTTTGTAGGACCCTGAAGGCTGTTACCGGAGGCTTCATATATGAACATTCGAATCCCCCTCTTCGGGCTTGTACGCGACGAACGCTCGCCCATGACAGGACTTGTCGAGCATTACGAGCAGATAGCCAAGGGCATGCGTCTTATCGAAGAGTCCATGGAGTGCTACATAACCGGCGGCACCTGCAAGGATTTCAATACACTGCTGCGAGAAGTGGATGACGCGGAAGAACATGCCGACAAGATAAAGCGCAACATCCGCAACCACCTGCCGCGTGCTTTGTTCATGGCTGTGGATAAGACGCTTTTCATCAACTATACCCGCAGTCAGGACAACATTCTTGATGCAGGGCAGGAAGCGCTTAACTGGCTGGGCATGCGCCGCATTCCCATTCCTGATGAATTTCAGAAAGAGTTTGTTTTCTTCCTGCACAAGGTGTCCAAAAGCATCGAACTGCTGAAGCCGGCACTTGATGCCACAGTGGGACTCATCCACGGCGGCGGCAAGCTGGACAGAGAATCCACCAAAAACACCTACCGCGCCATCCGTGCCCAGCAGCGCGAAGTGTTCCGTGAAAAGAACCGGATTGTTTCCGCTATCTACCGTTCTGATCTTGATTTCAAGGATATCTACCAGCTCATCCATTTTGTGGATGCGCTGTACGCCATGAGCCATAATACCGAGAACTGCTCGGATATGCTGCGCTCTATGATTGCTCGGTAGTTTTTTTCCGATACCAAATGCCCTCGCAAGAGGGCTTTTTTTTATGGCTCAGGGCGTCTGCGGCATTGAGTGCTGTCTGCGTGCGGCGTCCGGCGTCCGGAGTGTTCTTGTCCTGCAGTATCCGGTTCTGCGGTATTGCTTTACTGCCGTAAAAAAACGGCACACCGTGCGGTGTGCCGTTTTGCTTTTTTCATGATGCGGCTGCTATTCGCCCTGCATTTCACTGATAAAATTGTGCAGTTCCACGGGGTGCTGTTCTTCCCCGTTAACGGCAAGGCGCAGTACAAGCGCCACAGTGTTGCCGCGCGGTGTCACCGTTTCTTCCATGTAGATGGCAAACTCGCGGGGGGTGGCGCTTTCGGGCTGGGTCAGCAGCAGCCACCAGCCGTTGCCGTCCTGTTCCCATTGCTGTGTGTACCGTTCCGGCGGAAAGAACGTCATGGCCAGCAATGCCTTGAGGTCATTTGCGCTGAACCGTCCGCGGGCTTTGCCCGCTACACCAAGATATTCTCCCCGCGAAGACTGGAAAACAAGCGGAAGTATCATCACCCTGCGGGGCGGGTCGCTGCGTCCCGGGGATACGGCCTGTACAGCGGCAAACATCTGCTCATCACCGGCTGCATCTTCGGCCTGCGGCATTGTGTCCGTGGTGTGTGCGGGCGCATCATCTGCGTCTGCCGTCCCTGACGGCTGCGGTGCTGTTCCTGCGGGAACCTGTGCAACCGGTGCCGGACGCAGGTCGGTGACTTGCCGGCGCAGTCCGGTGACTGTCTGGGCCATTATTTCCATGGCTTGCTGCATGCGTTCAAAGCGGTCATCCCACTCCGGACCCAGCGTTGCCTGTATGGGTTTGCGCTCAACCGGTCCGGAAAGTCCCAGCTGACGCAGCATTTCTTCTATATTCTGCAGGCGCTGCAGCATGGATGCCTGCTGCTGTGTCAGAGCCACCATGGATTTTGCCAGATTACTGACCGAAGCGGAAAAATCGTGTGACAGCTCTGTGCGCCGTGCGGGTTCGTCCGGTCTGCGGTTTTTTGTCTCGTCCTGCTGCTTTTGCTGCGGGGCTTCGTCTATCCAGTCGAACTCCTGGGCAAGCCTGCTGCGCACTTCTTCCACAGACATGCCCAGATTGAACATATCGCGTATGCGTACGCACACCGTGCCCGCCTCCGGAGTAAACCGGATGGGCTTTCCCTTGCTTGCCACGGGAATACAGCCCGGAAACTTTCTCCGGTAGCTTTTTATGGTGGTCTCGGAAACCCCCAGCATGGCGGAAAGCTCTTTGTGTGTCAGATTCCGGTCAGTCATCGTCACCCCTTGCGTTACTGGCCATGGTAAAACCATAAACCTATCGGTAAGCCACCATGAAAGAAGCGTCAACCCCGAAGCCTGTGGAAAACGCTGCGGAGCTGTTTGTGCGCGCAATTGCTATTTTATACCGTCTGTGCCGCACGAAGTCCATGAGCGGTACACACCCGTACAGCAGCGTATACGCTGTGCCGGAAAAAGGCGGTCTACCGGTTGTCGGCGGCAGCTGCGGGTTTATGCATACAGGTGGCACCGGACGCGGTGTCTGCCGTGCAGGACGGTTTCTGCGGGAATGTGCGTGCGGCAATGCGGCATGGCGTGCGGACATCGCGGGTGGAAGTGACAGCCGGAGGGCGGGCTGACAGGACTGGGCGGTTCGCCCTGCAGACGTGTATGCGCTGTTCTGGCATCGGGGTCAGGTACCGGCAGCGATGCCAGCAGAGCTTTGGTGTACGGGTGCAGGGGGGCATTGTATATCATGTCACGCGGGGCTGTTTCTATGACGCGTCCCAGATACATGACCGCAACACGATGGCAGAAGTGTCTGACAACGCTGAGATCGTGCGATATGAACAGCATGGAAAGTCCCAGTGAATCACGCAGGTCTGCCAGCAGGTTGAGTACCTGCGCCTGTACGGAAACATCCAGCGCGGAAACCGGTTCGTCGCAGACAAGCAGAGAAGCCTGCGGGGCAAGAGCCCGTGCTATGGCGATGCGCTGACGTTGCCCGCCGGAAAACTCGTGCGGATAACGGTCATAATGTTCCGGCGCCAGCCCGACTACGGCAAGCAGGTGTTCCACCCGCGCGCGCCTTGCCGCACGGGGCATTCCCTGTACTTCAAGAGCCTCTCCGATACTGCGTCCCACCCGCATGCGCGGATTGAGCGACGAAAAAGGATCCTGAAAAATCATCTGCACACCGGATGCGTTGGCAATGCGGCCGCTACCGCCGGAGTCCGGAGTTATATGCACCGTGCCGGAATCCGGTTTTAGCAGTCCGGCTGTCATGCGTGCCAGCGTGCTTTTTCCGCATCCGCTTTCACCCACCAGTCCCAGCGTTTCTCCCCTGCTGATGTGCAGCGTGACGGAATCCACGGCTTTCACCGTGTCGGCGGCAGCGTCGAACAGCTTCTGCCGTAACGTAAAGCTGCGCGAAACGTCTGTTATCTGCAGAAGGGGTGTATTATCGTGCATGGCGTCCGTGGTGTGATGTTGGGGCATGGCTGATGGTATCAGTGGCCACAGGGTTGCTCAACAGGATGATTGTGTGGCGACTCCTGCCGAGGAAAACGTTGCCATATCGTTGAAAATTGCCGCCGCGGAGCGCAGCAGGAACAGGGTGAGAGCAGCTCCGGTGCCTTCTCCCAGGCGCAGACCGAGATCGTGCAGAGGCTCAATACCCATGGAACGCAGCGCCGTTTTGTGGCCTGCTTCGGCAGATGCGTGGCTGAAAAAGCTGTAATCGCTCACAGCGGGGCATATCTTCCATGCGGCGGTCCATGCGGCAGTGGAAATGAATCCGTCCACCAGAACAGCCATGCGATGGTAGGCGGCACCGAGAATAAGTCCCGTCAGAGCCGCTATTTCGTAGCCCCCTAGGGCGGCAAGAATATCCACGGCGTTTTGTGACTGTACCGCACCGGCGTTGACGGCAAGGGCTCTGCGGATAATATCTGTCTTATGTTTTACAAGGTCCGGGGTGATGCCCGCTCCGGGGCCGGTGATGCCGGCAGGGTCAAGCCCGAGGTAGGCACAGTAAAGCGCTGTGGAAGGAGTGGTATTTGATATGCCCATCTCGCCTGTACCCACGGTGCGGCAACCCGCCTCGCGGGCCATGCCGGCCAGATCAATGCCCAGTTGCAGGGCCTGTCTGCATTGCTCGGCTGTCATGGCCGGACCCTGCGCGATACTGGCTGTTCCGGGATGAATTTTGCGCTGTATCAGCCGGGGGTGTTCTGGGTAGGCCCCTCCGCAGCTGCCGGCATCCACAACAAACTGTTCACAGCCCACGGTATTGCACAGTACATTGATGCCTGCGCCGTTGCTCAGAAAGTTGAGCACCATCTGCCGCGTGACCTCCTGCGGAAAGGGGCTGACGCCTTCGGCTGCTACACCATGATCACCGGCAATGGTGTAAATGCGCGCCGGATCGGCTGCCAGCGGGGTATCGCCGCCTTGTATGCAGTAAAGGCGGAGCGCCAGTTCTTCCAGACGTCCCAGACTGCCCCGCGGTTTTGTCAGGTTGTCCAGATGCGCCTGTGCAGCACCGGCAAGCGAAGTATCAACAGGGGAAATGTGCTGTATTATGTATTCCACGGAATGTGACATGAAAGACTCCTTTAAGAATCCTGATACCTACAATCGGCATGGTGAAATGGCAAGACAGCCGCATGGCGGAGAGGGAAATGCTATGAAAACAGCTGCTGCGGTAACGGAAAAAGGGCTGAGGCGTTTACGCGCGGTGTCTGCGGCAGGTGCTGCCTTGTGTCTGCGCATCGTTGTGGCGGTGATGTTTGTCTGTGTCGCGGCAGCGGGCAGCAGGGCAGAACATGGCCCGTTGCCTGATTCGCCCAGGGTCACTCCTGTTGTGCGTGCTGTGCATGCCGTGGCTCCTGCCGTGGTCAATATAACCACGGCCCGTATGGCTCAGGGGGCGGAACTGCCCGGACCCTTTACGGAATCTCCGTTGCTGCGCGAGCTGTTACGTCTGCCCCAGAGGCAGCAGCCCATGCAGCGTCACAGTCTGGGCTCCGGCGTAATCATAGATGGTTCCAGAGGCCTTGTCCTGACCAATGCCCATGTTATTTCGGGCGCCACGACCATCCGTGCACGGCTGCTTGACGGGCGCGAATTTGAAGCCGACCTGCTGGGTGCCGCACCGGATTTTGATATTGCCGTACTGCGCCTGCAGGCTGCGCAATCGCTGCCGCAGGTGCCTATGGCTGATTCTTCAGACATGATGCCCGGCGAAACAGTCATCGCCATAGGGAATCCGTTCGGATTCGGACATACGGTGACCACCGGAGTGGTGTCTGCGCTGCAGCGTTCCATTCAGACAAGGCAGGGCGTGTTTACAGATCTCATCCAGACCGATGCCGCAATCAATCCGGGAAACAGCGGAGGGCCGCTTATCAATATAGCCGGAGAGCTTGTGGGAGTGAACACCGCCATACAGGCAAATGCCGAGGGCATAGGTTTTGCCATTCCGGTCAACAAAGCCCGCAGGGTGGTGGATGAATTGCTGAGTTCCGGCCGGGTGCGGCCGGTGTGGCTGGGGGTGGAAGGGCAGGATATTGACCAGCGCACCGGAGCATGGCTGGGGCTGCGCGGCACCGGCGGTATGCTGGTGACCCGCGTGTACGCGGGCACTCCCGCGCAAAAAGCCGGTATCCAGCCCGGTGATGTAATTCTGCGGATGGAAAATGATACGGTGCAGGATAAGGATCATTACCTGCAGCTACTGAGAAACCATACACGCGGTCGTCAGCTGGGGCTGCAGATATTCCGGCAGGGGGAATTACGCCGCACGGCAGTGGTTCCTGTGGCGCTGGGGGCGCAGGATGCGCTTTCCATGGCGGCCATGCGCTGGGGCATGCGCGTGCGTGATGCCCGCGGGCAGGGTGTGGTTATCGAATCAGTGCGTCCGGACAGCCCTGCCGGCCGTCTGGGGCTGCAAGCCGGTGATGCCATTCTGCAGGTGGGCGGTCTGCGCACGGGATCGCTTCAGGACTTTGCCGAGGCCTTTGTCAGGCACCGGCTTTCCGGTGCTGTTCTGCTGGTGGCGGCACGCGGCGGAAGAGCCGCCTATGTACGCATGATATTGTAAGTTTTTCTGACAATTAGAAACTTTTTCCACAAGGTGCATTGAGAATCCACCTCAAGTCTTGACACGCTATTGGGGTAAAGCTATCTGCACTGCAATGGTTAGCTGCCACAAGTCCGCGTCCAGCGGCTTTACGCGGCGCGGTTTACAAAAATCTGGGGTCATAAGACCCCGAGAAAAACGCCTGGAGGATTACCATGGGTTGGAATGTAACTGTTGATCACGACAAGTGCACCGGCGACGGCGAATGTGTAGACGTGTGCCCCGTTGAAGTTTACGAACTTCAGGACGGCAAAGCAGCTGTTGTGAACGAAGAAGAATGCCTCGGCTGTGAATCCTGCGTCGAAGTCTGTGAATCCGACGCAATCACCATCGAAGAAGTGTAAGCTCGCTTTTTTTCGCAAGCATACGCGACATGCTGCCGGACGGCGGGCTTTTTCCCGTCGTCCGGTCAGCATTTTCAGCAGGATATTCCCCGCATCCTGTACTTCTCCGCATGCGTAGTCCGGCGCACGCGGGGCAAAGAACTCCGGCCTGCATCGTTCGCCGGTTCCGTTCCGGGACGGCTGACCGCCATAATCCGTAACGGAATCGCCATGATTGGACCGTCATGCACTGGACAGGCCCGACCGCGGTGATTATCTGACTTCCCGACCGACCAGTAGAACCGGCCTCACCGTCTGAATGGCATAAAACACGCAAGACCGGTGTCTTGTGGTGTGCTTTTGTATCAGGCGGCCCGGGGCGGCGAGGAGCAGACAAAGAATGACGCAGGATTTTTCTGAAATTTTTGCAAAGTATGAAGCGCTTGTGGCCGATGTTGATAACGTCTTCAAGCGTGTTCAGGAAGCCCACCCCGAATGTGTGACCTGTGAAAAAGGCTGTAGCGACTGTTGCTACGCGGTGTTCGACCTTTCACTGGTCGAGGCCATGTACCTGAATCACCGGTTCGGTCAGAAATTCAGTTTCGGGCCGGAACGTTCCGTTATTGTGGAACGGGCCGATGAAACAGACCGCAAGCTTGTAAAGCTGAAACGGCAGGCTCATCGCGATGTGCAGAACGGCAGGGATGCAGAAGAAATTCTGCAGGATATGGGCCGTGTGCGCGTGCGTTGCCCCCTGCTGGGCGAAACGGACGGGTGCGAACTGTATGAATATCGCCCCATCACCTGCCGCCTGTACGGTATTCCCACAGCCATAGGCGGCAAGGCCCACAGCTGCGGCAAGTCGGCCTTTCTGGCCGGCAAACAATACCCCACCGTCAATATCGACAGAATTCATGAACGCCTTGCACAGCTGAGCCTTGAAATCCGCGATGCCGTACATTCGCGTTTTTCTGAGCTGCATACCGTGCTTGTGCCTGTGTCCATGGCTCTGCTTACCACTTACGACGACGCCTACCTCGGTGCAGGCGCCACCGCAAAAGGAAACGAGTGATGGCCATTTCCGCAAGCATGTTCCGCGACGGAACCCCGCAGGAACTTACTCCGGATCAGGAAGAACAGAAGCGGTTCATCTATGAAAAGATGTCACCGCGGCGCAGAAAGTTCATCGACCGGATAGGCTACGACAAGTGGGATCCTTTTCAGAAGCCCAATGACCCTCTGGATGTGCGTCAGGACGTTACAAAACGTACCACGCAGCAGCTCGTCCGCGAGTTTTTGCAAACCTGCGATCATTCGGAGTACTCAAACGAATACGGCAAGGGTGCGCTGGAGTGCGCTCTGGGCATAATCAACCGAGACGAGAAGTACCGGGGCATTTTTGAATTTTGCGTCTGGTATCATAACTTGTTGGAAAAAGAGGGGTTTACGGACTATGAAAGATAGCTACGATAACATCGACGAGTACATCGCCGATTTGCAGGCTGCAATCAAGGACAATGCCGACTGCGCAAACCACCACTACAATCTCGGCGTTGCCCTGCTTTCCAAGCGCGACTGGGCCGCAGCGGAGCAGTCGTTCCGCGAGTGCGTGCGTAACTCGCCGCGCTTTGCCGAAGCCTTTGTGCAGCTTGGCGGCATATGCCTGCAGCGTGGCGATCTGGACGGATGTATGCGCTACAACGAAGAAGCCGCCCAGTGCAGGGCTAAGTTCCCTGTACCGTGGGCTAACATAGCTTTTGTCCACCTGCAGCGCGGTGAACCCGAACCGGCAATCGCGGCCCTGAAAAAAGCCCTGAAGTGGGATCCTGAATTTGTACAGGCAAAGGCGACTCTGGCCACAGCCTACTTTATGATGGAAGACTACGACATGGTACTGGATGTGTGTAAGCAGATCATCCAGAAAGAGCCTTCGTTTGCTCCTGCATATAACAACATGGCTCTCGCATACTTTGAAAAAGGCGAGTTTGCCAAAGCTGTGCAGTATGCCGATGAAGCACAGAAGCTCGGCTTTGAAGTGGCTCCCCAGTTTCTTGAAGAACTGAAGCCCCACCGCAGCTAGTTTTTGCAGACAGCCGAAAATGCCGCGCCGGAAGGTTTACCTTTCCGGCGCTTTTTTGTGCCCGGTCCGGCATATCCTGTGTTTTTGCGCAAGAGGATGCCTCCGGCGGGCAAGGGGACTGATTCCCCTTGCATCCCCCGTTGCGCCACAGGTGGTCCGGTCAGCTGTCGCTTTCGGGCGTACAGGGCGGCTCGTTATGCGCGGAGCAGCGCAGTACAGCGCGCTGCAGGCATGTCTATGAACGATGCGATGCGCGCATTGAGGGTGCAGGGAGATCATCTCCCTGCCCGCCGGAGGCTGTTATGTTTCAGGGGTTGTATGTCTCCGGCGGGCAAGGGGACTGATTCCCCTTGCATCCCCCGTTGCGCCACAGGTGGTCCGGTCAGCTGTGCGCTTTCGGGCGTACGAGGCGGCTGGTTATGCGCGGAGCAGCGCAGTACATCGCGCTGCAGGCGTATCTATGAACGATGCGCTGCGCGCATTGAGGGTGCAGGGAGATCATCTCCCTGCCCGCCGGAGGCTGTTTTGTTCCAGGGTTTGTATGTCTCCGACGGGCAAAGGGACTGATTCCCCTTGCATCCCCCGTTGCGCCACAGGTGGTCCGGTCAGCTGTCGCCTTCGGGCGTACGGGGCGGCTCGTTATGCGCGGAGCAGTGCAGTACAGCGCGCTGCAGGCGTATCTATGAACGATGCGCTGCGCGCATTGAGGGTGCAGGGAGATCATCTCCCTGCCCGCCGGAGGCTGTTATGTTTCAGGGTTTGTATGTCTCCGTGTTGCGGTACGGCGGTAAGTAGGGCTTGGGTGCGTGTAAGAATGGTGGCTGTTGAGAAAAGAAAACCCGCATAATGCGGGTTTTAGGATGTAGTATATTGACCGGCGGGGTATGCTTTCGGGCGCAGAGAAGCAGGCCGCAGTAGCGGCCGCAAAAAAAGTGCGGTTTTGTGCCGTTACTTCATGCGGTAGGTTATGCGACCACGGTTCAGGTCATACGGCGATAGTTCCACGCGCACTTTGTCTCCGGGCAGTATGCGGATATAAAATTTACGCATTTTACCGGAAATATGAGCGAGTACTGTGTGGCCGTTTTCCAGCTCTACCTGAAACATTGCGTTAGGCAGAGCTTCCTGAACGATTCCGTCAACTTCGATGGCGTCTTCCTTCGCCATGACTCCTCCTGATGGCTCCGTGCGGTATGAGCAATGCGGCGCAAAAACACCGCAAAACCAACGCAATCGCCATTCCACAAAAAAAGAAGCCTGTCAATAAAACAGATGGTTACTCTGTTTTTAACGCGGCCTGCTTTTCATTTTTCATGGCAAAGCCTACCAGTACGAGCCCGCCGAGGATCATGGGCAGGCACAGAATCTGTCCCATGGTAACCCAGCCGAAGGCCAGATAGCCGAGATGCAGATCGGGTTCGCGGAAGAATTCCACAAAGAAGCGGAAGCTGCCGTACAGCAGCAGGAACATGCCTGAAACCGCCATGCGGGGCCGTGGTTTGGCAGAGAACAGCCACAGGATTATAAAGAGAGCGACACCTTCGAGCGCGGCTTCGTAAAGCTGCGACGGGTGGCGGGGCAGCGGTCCGGCGCCGGGAAACACCATGCCCCATTCAGCGGAGGTATGTCTTCCCCACAGTTCACCGTTTATAAAGTTGCCCAGCCGTCCGGCAAGCAGGCCCGGAGCTACCAGAGGCGCAGTGAAGTCTCCTACTTCAAAAAGGGATTTACCTGTGTGGCGGGCAAACAGCCAGATGGCAATGATGACACCCAGCAATCCCCCATGAAAGCTCATTCCCCCGTTCCATATTTTGAAAATATCCAGCGGGTTATTTAAAAAGTATGACGTTTCGTAAAACAGTGTGTAACCCAGTCTGCCACCCAGAATGACACCAAAAACGCTGTACGTTACCAGATCGTCAACCTGTTCTACTGTCCAGCCGGACCCCGTCTTGAGAGCGCGCGACCGGGCAAGCAGCCACGCGGCAACGAAACCCAGAATATACATGAGTCCGTACCAGCGGATGTTCAGCGGTCCGAGCGTAAAGGCTACAGGGTCAAAAGCGGGATATTTGATCATTCACTTCTCCGACGTGTGTGCTGTGTGAGTAAAAAGTACCGAGTGCCCGACATTGGTAGGCTTGCGGTGTTTTTTTTGTCAATCTAAGGAATAATATCACAAACAGCGCATATCCGCGTGGAAAGCCAGTTTGCTGTTTTATATGAAAAATAAAGTTGTGAATTACAGCGGGGGCAGTTTTGCGAGGTATTCAGAGGGCGGCTGCACACGCGGTTTATCTGTCTGCGGCTGGGGCCGGCAGGCAGATGCTGAAAACGGGGCGGGGGGGCTGAGGCAGGCTGTTATCTGATAGACGGCGTAACAGCCTGTATATGCGGTTCGGTTGCGGAGCTGCGGATTCTTGCGGAATGTGTTGCGGTATAATTGCGGACACTCTGCTTTAGGCCGCTGTGGTTGTTCCGGCACCTGCCGGAAATCATACGTTTCAGGAACCTTTATTGTATCCCACAGATATAAGCTGTTCACCTTTGTCAGTACGCAGCGCCAGTACGGGAACTCTGCGTACGCCGCCGGACAGTTCCAGCATGTTTTGCATGGCCGTCAGGCTGCTTTGCACATCCATAAAGATGTGTCCGGGATGAGCCTCTCTTGCCCTGCGGGTGTGCGGGCAATTTTCCTTGCCATATATAATCAGCGATTCTGCCATCATAGCCTCCCGCGTTTTTCGCTTGTATAATAAGGCGTGCGGAGCGCGGAAACAACAACTAACCGTACGCCTGACGCTGTGTGCATAAAAAAATGTATCCGCTGTTGACAACCTGCCCCATTGTGCTGCATAAGGCTCTTCCGCAAGGGGCTGTAGCTCAGTTGGGAGAGCGCTTGAATGGCATTCAAGAGGTCAGGAGTTCAATTCTCCTCAGCTCCACCAGAGAAATCAAGGGCTTGTGATTGTATAATCGCAAGCCCTTTTTTGTTGTGGTCGATTTTGTGCCAGTTGTGTGCCAGTTTTTATAATGAAGCAGTGGTGCGCGTAGTGAATTTTTATTTTGGTATGGCGCACTTTGTGCTTGGTGCCATAGTCTCTTTGAGCCCCAAAAAATAAACTTGCGTTTAGATATTCATGACAGAATTGAATTCTGTCATGAATTTGTGGTAAGTTTTTTTGTAGAAGCACTCAATCTCCTTATGGCCCATTGATCGAGGCTCGCTTCTGCTCAAACTTTGAAAAATATATTCCCCCTATATTTTGAGGCATGGAACTTCGTGATCTTTAGCAAAAACGCTGCCGCAGCCAACGCATAAAACTTTCTCGCTCATAGGCCACTTTGTGGCCTATCTTGGCCTTGACCGGTGGGCCTTGGCCCAGTGCGTCAAGGTTGGAAAAGGTCTTGGCCGAGATGAGTCCGCCCATGACGTGAGAGG
>Ga0334901_1002654_pt1 | contig 14822 bp, 13 predicted proteins | sample GraSluR3_MG_3_FD_207216 | JGI IMG/M metagenome (GOLD analysis project Ga0334901, IMG submission 207216) | Sludge microbial communities from methane-producing bioreactor in Wageningen University, Netherlands - Granular Sludge_15_08-R3 | ecosystem: Engineered > Bioreactor > Anaerobic >...
GCAGTTCCTTGACAGCAGAACCCGTTGATTTATTTTGTAATAATGGGCTTTTCTTAGATGACGCAGTCTGTGTCGCAGATGCAGGTTTTGCTGATTGATTCGCTGCATTGTCTGCAGTGATCGTCTTATTAACAATTCCTTCAGCAATTGCTTTTCCGATTGCATCGGTTTTAGATGAAACAATCTCTGCATCCGTTTTTGTATCCACAAACCCGCACTCAACGAGAATTGCCGGCGATTTGGTATTCCTAAGCACATAAAGGCTTGTATTTTTCTTAATGCCACGGCTTCTCAGTCCGGTTACCGCGCAAATATTATTTAAAACGCGTGTGGCCGCTGCATCGGTTTTACTGTCATACTGATAAACCTCTATTCCGGTTCCACCACCGGCATTCAAATGAATGGATACGGCTAAAGCGAGACCGGTATGGGCATTCACATGCTGCACGATTGCAGACAAATTTTCATTTTGCGTTTTACCCTCGTTGTCTGTATCATCATAAACGGTTTGACCGTCAGCCCGCAGATATGTGATGACTGCATCTTTAATTTTACGATCCACGACTTCTTCCTTAATATATCCATGCGCACCGGGTACAAATGTATTATGTCCGGCATGAATACTGTATTTTGCCATGTTTCGACAGCTCCTTTTCTATATTCTTATGTCCGTCCATCTTTTTTTGAAAAAGACAGATCACTAGTATATAGAAAAAAGCACGTTTGCCTGGTGAACAAAAAAACAGCCGTTCATGAGATGAAAGCCTCACAAGCGGCTGTTTCATAATGTTATGCAAAAATTTGTTCAATGGCCGTATAGTCAGAATCACTCAACTGGAGACTTTCGCTTTGCAGGTTTGCCAGCAGCTGTTCAGGAGTTCTCGCGCCAGGAATAACCGGCCCAATCACCGGATTCTTTAAGTACCATGCAAGAACGAGCTGAGCCACGGTCGCATCATATTTTGATGCAATTGGTTTCAGCTTTTCAACCTTTGTAACATTTGCTTTCAATTGATCCGGTTTGTAGAGATCAATGTTCAAGCGATGATCTCCCTCCTCGAAGTGCGGCAAATTTTCCGGAGAATAACGACCGGTCAGCAATGCGGCAGCAAAAGGTTCATAAGGCACAAAAGAGATGTGCTGCTCATTCAAATAGGGAACCAATTCCTTGACAGCATCTTGTTGCAGCAAGTTGTATTGATTTTCCACAAGATCGACATAACCATCTGCATCGGCTTCTTTAACCTGATCCAAGTTGAAATTGGAAACACCGATTGCTCGAAGCTTTCCCGCTTCTCTTAATCGTTGCAATGCGCCGACCGCTTCTGCTTTCGGTGTATCCTGATCCGGAAAATGAATATAAAAAATATCCAAATAGTCCGTTTGCAGCCGTTTCAGACTCTCATCCACAGATTTAGTCAAGAATTCCGGAGTATTATTCAAAGTGACGGAGCCATCGGGTGCCACTTGCTGTGCACCTTTGGTAGCTACAATAACCTTATGCCGATCATTTTTCTGCAGCACCTCGCCGATCAGCTCTTCTGAATGCCCAAGCCCGTACATAAAAGCTGTGTCAATCATCTCAATGCCCTGATCAATCGCAGTCTGAACAACTTTTTTGCCTGTTTCATCATTAAGATTCGGAAAAAGATTGTATCCACCAATTTTATTTGTTCCCAGTCCGAGCGGATTAACTGTTAATTCTGTCCGTCCAATTTGAATCTTTTCCATCAGATCGCCAGCTTTCCTACAGATTACTTTTATCGTAAAAAAGAAGTGACAGCGTTGTCAAAAGTTATGCCTGTCAACTCAAAAGTACGAAATCTGTTCGTCCTGCATGCAGAGCATAGAAAACAATTGTAAACAGTTGTCTACTTAATGCTGTTTCGATTGGGTATAAGTAATAAGAAGCGAAGCCAATCGATCATTGTTGTTTGTTTCTCATCATTTTTTAATGCTTTTTTCAGCTGTCTTTCATCCAAAAATGAGATAATGGTATACAAACATTCGTGTACAAAAAGCTTCATGACGATACTTGGCACAGACTGCAGGCTTCCAAATATTTGGCAACCTACATCCAAAGAAAGGATTGTATCAATGAGTGAAAAGATTTTAGTTGTCGAAGATGAGCAAAAAATCGCTCGTGTCATTGAGCTTGAACTCGAACATGAAGGATATATCGTTGATAAGGCCGCGACCGGGCATCAAGCACTGGACAAGGCACAATCTGAAAAATGGGATCTTATTTTGCTCGATGTGATGATCCCGCAACTGAACGGAATGGAAGTATTGCGTCGGATTCGCTCCGCCGGCAGTTCTACCCCGATTATTATGGTCACGGCCCGTGACTCTGTGATTGACAAGGTCAGCGGTCTCGATCAATGGGCAAATGACTACATCACAAAGCCGTTTGAAATTGAAGAACTTCTGGCGAGAATCCGCGCTTGTCTGCGAAACTCACGACATTCGGAAGACATTCAAGAAAACCAAAAACTACAGATTCTTGATTTGTCGCTTCAAACCGGGTCCCGGGAAGTTAAGCGCGACAAGCAGACCATACAGCTTACCGCTCGTGAATTTGATCTGCTCCTGTTTCTGATGCAGAATCAAAAACATGTGCTCACGCGCGAACAGATACTTTCAACGGTTTGGGGATATGATTACTATGGTGATACGAACGTCGTCGACGTCTACATTCGTTACCTGCGAAAAAAGGTCGATGCCCCCTTCGCCCATCCGTTAATCCGTACCGTACGAGGTGTGGGTTATGTCTTAAAGGAGTAAACCAATGAAACTGCAGACCCGAATTCAGCTTCTGTCTACCGCGCTGCTTGTAGCCCTGCTTCTTCTGACCAACAGTGCCGTCTATCTGTTTTTCAAACAAATGACTCTCAATAACGAGCTTCATCGTACCTCTCAGCAGGCATCGACGATGATGGCGGCATTAAATGCAGAAAATGCGACTCAAGTCAGTCCAGAGCATATGATTCGCGGTTATTTGCCGGCCGAAGGTATGATCCGCATCATTGATCAGCGTGGAAAAACGAAGCTGGCCGCAGCAACAGACGCGCGCTTTCGCCGGTACGAAAATCATTTTTATCAAGGGGAACTGGAGCAAATGATTGATATTAACAATCAGCTTCATGCATTTGTCACAGTACCTATGATTTGGCGAGACGGAACCATTGTCAATCTTCAAATAATTCAAGCAAATGATACGGTCTATCAAACACTGAACCTGCTGAAAGTAATTCTTGTTCTCGCTTCACTTTTGATCGTGATTCCAACTTTTTTCGCAGCGAAGCTTTTGAGCCGTCTGATCTTGAACCCGATCGTTGCCATGATTCATACTATGAAAAGGATTCAGCAGAGCAATCATTTTCAAAAGATCGAACTGAAGCATGAATCGAAGGATGAACTTCACCAAATGGCACGCACGTTCAACACCATGATTGACCAGCTTCAGGAGAACTTTGATAAACAGCAGCAATTTGTCTCCGATGCGTCTCACGAACTGAAAACGCCGCTTACCGTCATTGAAAGCTATGTGCAGCTTTTAAAGCGCTGGGGCAAGGAAAAAGAAGACGTGCTTGATGAATCGATCGAAGCCATTCACTCCGAATCCTTACGTATGAAGGAACTGACGCGCCAGATGCTTCTTCTCGCACGTGGCGAGGAAAAACTTGTGATGAAACGTGAAGATCTCGTAGAATTGTGTCGAAGTACGGCACATAAGTTAGAGAAAGCATATGGACGAAAAATCACCGTTGAATCCGACTTGCCGCAAACCATCTTCAATATGGATGCATCAAAAATCAAGCAATTAGTAATTATCTTACTCGATAATGCACTTAAATACAGTCAAAAAGAGATTAAGGTCCATGTGCGACGGGACAAACAAACTGCTTGCATTGATTTTGAGGATCGAGGCATCGGTATTCCTGAAAAGGAACAGGAAAAGGTATTTCATCGCTTTTTTCGCGTCGACAAGGCACGAAGCCGAGAAACTGGCGGATCAGGGCTCGGATTAGCGATCGCCAGGCAAATCGTCGCTGCACATCACGGTGAAATTAAACTGAAAAGCATTGAACACATGGGTACCGTTGTCACGGTCGTACTCCCCATTTCATTGGAGGTGAGCCAATGAATCGTCGAAAAAAGATGCTGCTCCTTTTTTCAATGATCGCACTTATTCTGCTGACCGTTGCACTCATCCAATTCCTTCAACGCGAGCAGCTGCTCCCAAAAAATAAAATCAGAACATTGGCCGTGCATCAATTAGGTGGAAAGGTAAGCTCAGCAGTTCTTGAGGAGAAACGCTATGTCGTCACACTCGATAGAAACAATGGCCGCTACCGCGTCATTATGGATGCCGAATCAGGTAAAATTGTTCAGCTATCGATCATTAAAGCACCGTCGTCATCTGACCGCTATACTATTACTGAAGAGGATGCGAAAACGATTGCCGTAAAGCAGGTTCCCGGAAACGTTCAATCCATTGAAAAGGTTTCTGAAAATGGTAAAGCTGCGTATTCTGTAGCCATTCAGACGGCAAGCGGAACTGTGCATACCATTATTGATGCCGCTAATGGTTCAGTGCTGAACACTCAGCAGCCAAGCAAAGACGGTTTAGAAACAGTGATCAGTGAACAGGAAGCGCGTTCTATCGCTCTTAAGCAGGTTGACGGAGAAATTGTTCATTCAGAATTAGAAGAAAATGAGGATCAGTATGAATACAAAGTGACCATTAAAACAAAGCAGGACACAGCCGAAGTATACGTGAATGCGTACAGCGGAAAAACGACGGTAAGCTGGGATTCTGAGAACGAGGACGAAGATGAAGAGGATGAGGATGAGCCTGATGAAGATGAATAAAAGTATCTTAGCCTTTCTTTCCACGTTCTCATCAAATTTTAATCTGACACTTTTTTTAGCTTAATCTCCCCTGGATAAGATAAATAGGTAAACAAAAGATCATCTATTTTAGGAGGAGATTTTCATATGAAACGAATTCTTTCCATTGCAGCCATTGTCGGTGCCATTGTTTTAATAGGAACCGCCTATGGAATGATTGCCGGATCACCCAATCAGGCTTCGGCAGACGAAGCTACGGTTACAGTCGAACAGCCTGAGGCAGCAGAAGAGAACCAGCCGAACGAGCAAACTCAATCAAGCAGCACATCCAGTCAAACTTCCGGAGGGTTGACACCGACAAATATCTCAGCTTCAGAAGCCATCAATATTGCCGAAAAAGCTTACTCCGGCACTGCCACTGAAATGGACCGCGATGTGGATGACGGACAAATCCACTATGACATTGAAATCGTAATCAACCAGGACCAGTCAAGGGATGTCATTGTCGATGCCAATACCGGAAAAATAACCGTTGATCAAGATGATGATGATTACGATGACGATCATGATGATTTTGACGACGAAGATGATGAGGACTAATTCACTCGATAGGTGACCGAATCGAATAAGTATGTCCTATGAACCAGCTAAATTAGGCTGGCTTTTTTTTGAAATTAATGGATGAACACTTCCATGGTAAGGAAGGGGTCATTTCATACGATTTTCAGATTAAAACTCTTCAACAGACTTATAAAAAGTCTTGAATTTTATCTCATTTTGTCGTAAACTACAAATCAATCGAATAATTTAACGATAATTTCTTATCTAGAGAAGTTGAGGGACTGGCCCGATGACACTTCAGCAACCGTCGTTTCACGACAAGGTGCTAATCCCAGCTGGCAAGATGTGCCGGAGGGATAAGAAGAGACTTGAACGCGCAGCCTTCTTCTCCCTGAAGAAGGCTTTTTTGTATAAAAAACGCTGAGTCAATGGAATCTCTCCGGACAGACCGTTACCACCAATTAGGCAGTTGTGAAAGAACCATTAAACCAGGAAATGATATTGAGGAGGAAACAGAAGTGACCGTAACCACTGCAAAACAAGCACCATTCAGATTTGATCAAGTAGGAAGCTTTTTACGTCCGGCCGAATTGAAAATCGCTCGGGAGAAATTTGACTCAGGAGAAATTGACAAGGCAGCATTAACTCAAGTAGAAAACGAAGAGATAAAAAAAATCGTTGAGAAGCAAATCCAATTGGGATTGAAGGCCGTCACAGATGGTGAATTCCGCCGCAGCTGGTGGCATCTCGACTTTCTCGCCGCATTAAACGGTGTCGAAAGCTATGCCCAAAACGCTAGTTATAAATTTAAAGGGGCAAAAACACGCGATACAAACGTGCGCTTCGTTGACAAGGTTTCCTATAATCCGGAACATCCTTTTTTTGAAGCATTTAAATTTATGCAGAGCATCGTACCAGAAGGCATTCTAGTCAAGCAAACCATTCCCAGCCCGACCCTCTATTTTCGTGATCATCGCAGCGATGAAGCCGTTCATTTTTACGCATCCCGTGAGGAGTTCTTAGCAGATTTGGGCCTCGCTTACCATCAAACGATTCAGCGGTTCTACGATCTAGGCTGTCGTTATCTTCAACTTGACGATACAACTTGGGCATTTCTGATCGATCAAATTATCAATGCCAAGAATGCTGAAGAGAAAGCAAAATATGAACAAATTGCCGAAGACAGCGTAACCGTAATTAATAAAGCTTTAGCGGGACTTCCTGAAGATTTGACCGTGACGACCCATATTTGCCGCGGAAACTTCCAGTCCACATTCCTGTTTTCCGGCGGCTATGGACCGGTTGCAAAATACCTTGCTCAGCTTAATCTCGACGGTTATTTTCTTGAATACGACAACGAGCGTTCCGGCGACTTTGCTCCGCTCGGAGAGATTTTTAAAGAAGGATCCAATAAAAAAGTGGTCCTTGGCCTTGTTACTTCTAAATTTCCCGAACTGGAATCCGTTGACGGATTGCAGAAACGAATTGAAGAAGCAACAGCGTATGTTCCATTAAAAAACCTCTGTTTGTCCACACAATGCGGCTTCGCATCGACCGAAGAAGGAAATAAGCTCACTGAAGCACAGCAATGGGCAAAAATAGATCTCGTCGTCACTACCGCAAAAAAGATCTGGAACAACGTCAATTAACACCATTGTCAAAGCCGACTTTTTAACAAACAAGTCTTTATCAGATGGCACAAACCGCTCAGTCCTATTCCGACTGAGCGGTTTGTTTATCACTATCTTGAATTACCGATTCAGTAATTTTTTACAGCAAAAGGTTCAACAAAGTATGAGCAGCAGAATAATTACGTATCTAAATGCATCCGCTGTCGAAACTCCTTCACTTTGCTTCGGCTGACCGGAATTTCAGCCTTAAGATCGTTCAAGCGTACCATATAGGTCTGGTTGAACCATGGAACAATTTCACGGATTTTAGAAAGATTGACTGAAAAGGAACGATGACAGCGAAAGAACAGCTTCTGAGGCAGCATCGTCTGAAATTCAGACAGGCTCATTGGCATTGTATATTGCTGATCATTGGTATACACCAACGTTACCTTTTCACTTGCCTCAGCGTAATAGATGTCATCAACATCTTTGACAATGATTTTCTCATCATGACGCAGATTAATCCGCCGCGGACCGATTGTTTCATTTTGAGCTGCTGCTTGCTCGCGTTGATCAGCCGCTTCGCCTGTCAATCCATGATCACGCTGAAAGGCAGCCTCTAGTTTGGCAAGCATCGGCGCGATCCGCTTTTCATCATAGGGTTTTAAAATATAATCGAAAGCCTCCAGTTCAAACGCCTTTGCCGCGTGCTCTTTATAGGCCGTGGTAAAGATAATATACGGCTTCCGTTTGAACTTGCTGATGTTGCTCGCCAAAAGCATACCGTCAAGAGACGGAATATTGATATCTAAAAAGATCGCGTCGGTCTCGTTTTCTTGTAAAAATTTCAACACGTCAAGACCATCTTCAAAGCTGTCTGTAATTTCGATCGAACTATATGTTTTAATTAAAAATTCAAGTTCATCACGCGCTAATTGTTCATCCTCAACAATAATTGCTTTCATTAATCCACCTTCTTAATGTCGAAATAAACGTCAGTTCCCGGTGCCAAATGATGAATGATCAGACCGTTCCCATAAATTAATTTTACGCGCTGATGAACATTTAGCAAACCGATTTTCTTTGCCGGCATTTGGTCTTGATACAAACGATCAATCGTTGCCCGATCAATGCCCGGTCCATTATCCCTCACATGGATACGAACACAATGGCTCAATGCCTCGACGCTTATCGTGACCTTGCCTTGTCCCCCTGCTTTCAGCGCTCCATGCTTAATCGCATTTTCCACGAGCGGCTGTATCAGAAGGCTGGGGATTTTTAAATCAACCGGATCCAGATCATAGGCTACTTCCAGTCGGTGGCCGAATCTTGCACGCTCAATTTCAACATAGTCTTTCACCTGCTGAATCGCCTCATCCATATCAATCAATTCGTCCGTCCGTTCGATATTCGAACGCATATATCCGGATAAATGAATAATCAGTTCACGCGCTTTTCCAGGATCTCTGCGCGTCAGAGATGCAATCGTGTTGAGTGCATTGAAAAGAAAATGCGGATTAATTTTTGACTGAAGTGCCCGAAGCTCCGCCTTGCTCGCTGCCTCTTTTATTTGTTCCATTCGAGAAATCTCTAATAAAGTAGAGATCATCTGCGAGAGGCCGATCGCCAGCGTTTGCTGAGAGTAGGTCATTTTTGTCGCCTTGCGATAGTACGTCTTGAGCGTTCCAGTAACTTCATCCTTTTCCATTAACGGAATAATCAGTACCGATTGAATTTGCGGCAGGTGATGCTCCGACGAATGGTTGGAGAAGGTAATATGTCCTTGACTGATCACCTTTTTCGTCAAATCGCTGACAATGTTTTTGCCGACCGTGTACCGCTCCTCTCCGAAGCCGACATACGCGAGAACCGTTTCCGTATCCGTCATGGCCACAGCGTCTGCGTGAATTTCTTCTTTTATGATGCTGCAGATTTTTGCCAGCGAATCCTTAGTAACAGAACGAAAATATGGAAGTGTCTTATTGGCAATATCCAGAGAAAGCTTCGCCTGCATCGCAGCGATTTTCTCCTTTTCTCCTTCGACACTCATGACCAGCAAAACGATAAACCCGATATTGACCTCGCCTAAAATCATCGGCAGGGCAATTTGCGAGACAATACTCCAACCAAGTTCAAAGGAACCGGCCATCAAAAGAATGAGTACCATCGTTAACAGTTCGCAGAACATCCCGCCGGCAATACCGTATATCCAGCGCTGCGATTTTTTCACTTTTTTATGGATCCATACCGAAACCACTCCGGCAAACGAACTGGTAATAAAACACGGAAGTGCTGAAACGCCGCCGATATCAATCAAATAGCGGTGTGTGCCGGAAACGATACCGGTAATCATTCCGACAGCCGGTCCAAATAGAATTCCGCTCGACACAATCGTTGCGATACGGACATTCACCAGTGATCCTTCCACATGAATTCCTGAATAGGTACTTAAAATGGCAAACAAACAAAAAATTGATGTCAGAATCGCAAGCTCGGATGCCGAATGCTTTTCACGCTGCAATATCTCTTTAAAACGTGGAATTCTCGTAATTAAAAAAAGAAACACAATCAGCAATGCTGCCCGCTCAAATAATTGAAACAGCATGGTCACAAACGATGTCATAATGAATTTCACCTGCTCTCAGTTCGTCCTGGTAACGATTTCATTACCATTTTAACAGACTTTTCTGGACCTGTATCGCTGCTTCTTATAAACAACAAAAAGTTCTGCCTCAAACATCGACCGTTGATGCCTGAAGCAGAAGCCTTTGCGAAAATCTCACGAGCCATCTATTTATTTGACCCATTTTTCATCCTCAAAAAATCAATTATCTTCTCTCTTCCTGTATTTTACGTGCAGCGAACAAAGGAGCACGTTTCGTACCTGGGACATGGAGCAGCAGCGCAACAACAGAGGCAGCGACGCAAAGCAGCGCAATGAAGTTGAACGTTGGTGCAAATCCTCCCAGAAACCCGGAGATGAAGGATACGCTTAAACCGCCGATTCCGAACCCTTGATAAATAATCCCATAGTTCCGACTTTGATTTTTCAATCCGAAGAATTCAGAAACAATGGTTGGGAAGATGGTGATATTCCCGCCGAAGCAGAATGCAACACTGGAGACACAGATAAAGAACAAAGCAAAATTCAGTTTCAATTCACTGAGAACAAGTGCAGCTGCCGCAGTAATGAAGAGCGATACAGCAATCACCTTTAGCCGCTCAAAATGATCGGATGCGGTGCCCAGAACAATGCGCCCGGTCGTGTTGAAGATTGCGACAAGCGCAACCGCATTCGCGGCCGTTGCCATATTCAGTCCGGCAAGACTGACACCGATATTCGCCACGCTGCCGATCAGATACAAGCCGCTCATGCATGCCGTGAACAGGACAAAGAACAAGAGATACGCTTCCTTCGTATGCAGCATTTCCTTTAAGGTATAATCATTTTGAACCTTGACACTACTTCTTTGCGGCTTTACTGCGACCTTTGCCTCTTTCACTAAGAACGCACCCGCAATGAGCAAGAGCATAATGATAACTCCCCAATAGAGGAACGCTTGCACAACACCGACAGAGTTGATAAAAAATCCGAGCACGTACTTGAACAACAGACTCCCTGTTCCGTATGCGCCGACTGCAATTCCCGAAATCAGCCCCTTTTTCTCAGGGAAATACTGAATCGCATTTGAGAGTGTTGTCATGTACCCGATACCGTTCGATGCACCGACAAGAATCCCGGCAAAGATGTACAGCATCCACAGTGATGAAGAAATCGACGTAATCATCAGGCCTGCACCCATACCCACTCCACTGAGAATGAGCAGGCCGCGAATCCCCAATTTCTTCTGAATGCTGCTGGCCGATAAAGTCGAGAAAGACAAAGCAAAACTCATAATCGAGAACGTCGTTGCGACTGCACCGACACTCCAGCCGTACGTATCGGCAAGCGGCTGATTAAACAAACTCCATGTATAGATGGTACCTAAACCAATCATTGCAATAACCGTTCCAATCAGCACGGACAGACGGGATTGTTTTGAGCTCTTCATTTCATTTGTCATGTTAATGACCTCTTTTCGCTCCAATTAGTTATATAAACTGTAAAGTCAGCTTTTCTGAAGGATTATTTCCTTTCCACACACTAATTGTAGCAACAAAAAGGATTGTGAAAGCGTTAACAGAATGAGATGACGAAAACAAGGAATGAATAGCATTGATTGCGGATTCAAGTTCGGATGATGCTGATATCAGCAATTCAGGAGCATAAAAAAATGGCGTGTCCATTTACGGGCCACCATCATGTATTGAAACAAATAGAAGAATTGCTTTTATAAATGAAACTTTCTTAACCCGTATGAATGGGAAGATGATTCTCCTTGCTTTTAACGGAGGAATTCGGGAGAAGGTCCCACTGGTATGCCTGAGCGAATCGTTCTGTGTCTGCGGCTATGTTAAAAATTTCGGCAAAATGTTTGACCGCACGGATGCCTTGATCATGTCCTGCCAATTCTTTAATGTTATGAATTGGATCATGCAGAAGCTGATTAATCATGCTCTGTGTCTGCTGGCTGATGATCTTACGTTCTTGTTCCGTCATCCCAGGTAGTTTATTTTCAATACGCTTCATTGCCTCAGCATGCAAAGAGAGTGCTTTCTTACGCAAACCGGAGATGACCGGCACAACGCCAAGCGTCTGCAGCCATTCTGTATAGTTCACCAGTTGATGATCGACAAATCGCTCAATCTGCCTTGCAGCACTTCTTCGTGCTTCTAGGCTGTCGTCGACGATTCGATCCAAATCATCAATATCGAACAGACGCACTCCATTCAGCTGCGCAATCTGCGGATCAATATTTCGCGGAACCCCAACATCCACCAGAATTAAAGGACGCCCTCCCCGTCTTGCAAGAAGCGGAAGAATAGTCTCCTTTGTAATCAGAAATTCGGGAGTTGATGTGGATGCAAAAACAACATCATTTTGCTCCATCCGAACAATTAATTCACTCAGATTCGCGGCCTGACCATGAAACTCTGCTGCTAATTGAACTGCTCGTTCTCTCGTTCGATTCATCACCGTCAAATGCCTGATGCCGACACTGGTCAGATGCTTTAACGCCAGCTTGCTCATCTCGCCCGCGCCAATCATCAGCACCGATTTGTTTCCAAGGGAATCAACCGTATTCTGAAGCATTTTAACCGCCGCATAGCTTACCGAAACCGGATGATCATTAATTTGTGTCTCTTCTTGCGCACGTTTTGCAACATTCAATGCCTGCTTGAACAGTTCATTGAATAAAGTGCCGGTTGTCCCGATTTGCTGAGCTGTCAAAAAACTGTTTCTTACTTGACCAATAATCTGCGTCTCGCCCAACACCATGGACTCCAATCCACAAGTCACGCGGAAAAGATGACGCACAGCTTCCTGATCTTCCTTAATGATCAAATAGGGGGCAATACGTTCAGGCTTAATCTCAAACCATTCAGTAAAAAATTTTTCGCTATAATAACGACCTGCATGCAACTGATCGCAGACAACATAAAGTTCCGTCCGGTTGCACGTAGATAGAATCACATCTTCAACAATAGTTTTTGCTTCTCTTAATTTAAGGAGTGCCTGCTCTAAATCCGACGGTTGAAACGTCAATTTTTCTCTCATGTTCACCGGAGTGTTTCGATGGTTGACTCCAATGGTCAGAATATGCATGAACCAGCTTCCTCCGATCTATTTGTTCAAAGATGAACTTTGAACCTCATGAACCTCATTTTATTACAAACCAATAAATCAAAGCAGAACAAAACAGTGACTTTTATCACTTTAAAGTCACTGTTCATTGTATCATTTTTCCAAACAGGAAGCATCTCTCTTAGGGGATGAGACAGGAATCTAAGCAAAACTAATTAAATTGTTCATTGGTCTTGCATTGACTCATGCTCAGAATATCTCAAACGAAAAAAGCTGCACAACCTTTCATTCAAGGCCTGCAGCTTTCTTTACTCCATATGGAGACGGTAGGCGTACAACTTTTACAGTTTAACCCCACTACATAAGCATTTTATAGCCTTTTTCATCTAGCTGAGCCAGAAAAAAGGAGCAAACCAAAAATGCCCAAATTAAGTGCATCAGCATAATGATTCAGGAAAACAATCGTAAACTTAATACCTTGAAAAAATACGAAATAGGGCATCACAACGATCTGCTTACCGATCCCATCTATTGGGCGGTCGTTCATGAAATCGAATATCTTGATAAAGAAAACAAGGAGATCGAAGCCTAAGCCTCGTCTCCCTATAATCCTTCACAGTCGTCTCTATGACTCGTGCCAATCTTATGGTCACGTTTAGGAATGGCTCTTTTATTTCTTCAAGTAAATTCTGTAATGCCCAACATGATATTCCAGGCTTTTTTTGTATATTGCCATGGCATAAGCCCACTTATGCCATGTTTTAGGGACACTTAGGACAGAAACGAGGGACAGAGCTGCCAGGCAAGGGACAATGGTAAAAAGCAGGGCATCACAGAGAAAATGTGTGTCTCAACTAAGAAAATCATAGTCATTTAAAATTCCCCCACCTCATTTTTTATTTGTTGGTAGGGGAATCCGCCGTTTCAGTACAGAGAAGGTAAAGACTAGAAAGGTTGAATGCCAAGCTGATCTTCTAAAACCTGTATTTCTATGTGTAATTTTTCGATTTCTTTTCTGAGTTCTGCGTTCTCTTCAATCAGCCGATTGATCTGGGTGAGGTGATCAATATCTGCTTCATAAGCAGTTCCTTTCCATCTACGCCAGTCATTAAAGCGTTCGAGAACATCCTCATTTATTTCCTCCTAATTAGTGATAAATTTATCTTCCTTTAGCCATTGTGCCACATCTGTTGGCTTACACTTCAAACCATACTTCTGTAAATATCGGAAGGCATCTTCACAGGTCATCAGGTTACTCCTTTTTCACTCAGTCGTTCACGCTTCTGGATAGGTATAGGAACCTACTTTATTGCCAGTTTGGTTGACAATTTGAATCACATCGCCACGTTGATTCGTCAGAAAATAATATGGTGTCGTTCTCCAATTACCTGAGGAATCTTTATCGGTATGGACGGCACTAGTAAAGCGATAATCCTATTTTGTTCAAAATTATTATTTCATAAAAATACGTCCAAGTTGATCAATTAAATTCTCTAAGTCTATTCCGAGTTGATTTGGTTCATCATTTTTATCAAAACCTCTCTCTATAAGCTCCTCACTCACAGCACTTCGTAATTCATTTCCTAACTTTTCATCGATATCTATTTCTGAGTCATCTAAAACCCATAGAAGATCTGGCCTATGCGTCCCTAAACATTGTTTGAGCAATAAAATCATCGTGTCATTAAGCTCATTCACTTTTTTCTTACCCCTTTTGAATTTTTCGCATAAGTTGTTATTACCTTTCCGGCTTTATTAAGTACAACGACTGCGTTTTTTCCTATATATTTGACTCTGCCTCCTGATTGGTTCACCACTCGACTTGGTTTTTTTACAGCATCAAGTATAGCCTTGGCGGATACCCCCTTTCCCCCATCTCTTCCCATTGCTTGATTAAGTCCATGTCTTGTATATCCTGTTATTTTCCCCGCTACATTTTTAATTTTCTTAACTGTTTTTGCTAACTTATATACTTTTTTTGCTTTTTTATATGCTTTATCAGTAGCTTTGCATTAAATTAATATCTATTTGTCAAGTTATTTTTAGATAAAAGCCAAATGTAATATATTGTAATATATGTAAATATTATCTTTATTTGTCTATAAAAA
>Ga0334901_1002669_pt1 | contig 14780 bp, 14 predicted proteins | sample GraSluR3_MG_3_FD_207216 | JGI IMG/M metagenome (GOLD analysis project Ga0334901, IMG submission 207216) | Sludge microbial communities from methane-producing bioreactor in Wageningen University, Netherlands - Granular Sludge_15_08-R3 | ecosystem: Engineered > Bioreactor > Anaerobic >...
AATGGTGAAGTCGGTTTTTTCCAGTACGCTAATCCGGTTGGAAATGACAATCAGACTTTTAACAGCATGGTTGTCAAAGATTTGTTTTATCAGAAAACGTTCGGTATCGGTGTCAACGGCCGAAAAAACATCGTCGAGAATTAACAGTTCGCCCGGTGTATAAAGCGCGCGGGCCAGGCTAATCCGCTGTTTTTGCCCTCCCGACAGCATAATACCCTTTTCGCCCACCAAAGTTTTTTCGTGCAAGGGAAAACGCTGCAATTCATCGGCAAACGCACTTTTGTAAATCACGTCTTCAAAACTATTTTTTTCGATTCCATCGCCTGAACCAAAAGCTACATTGTTTTCAATGGTATCCGAAAAAAGAAACACTTCCTGACTTACTGTTTTTACTACGTTTCGAATGTCGTCACTTCTCAGTTCAGCCGCATCTTTTTCGCCAAAGAAAACCTCTCCTTTTTCCGGGCGGAGCCAGCCATTCAAACAGTTCACCAGCGTAGTTTTCCCGGAACCCACTTTCCCGGTAATTCCAACAATCTGCCCCGGTTTTATCGAAAATGAAATGTCGTGCAGCGCCGGTTTATCGCCATTATGGTAGGTGTAGGCGAGGTTTTTAACTTCGATGCCGTTTTTAAACAGTTCTTCTTTTTCGTTTTCGGGAAGCGGCGTTTTGTCGTCGTCGGTTCCTTTTCGGTCCATTATGGTTTGAATGCTGCTGATGCCCACAAAACCCTCCTGGAAAACGGTGAGCACCCATCCCAGACCCATAATCGGCTGACTTAAAAGTGCAGCGTAAGCAATATATTCGGTGAGTTCGCCAATGGTAAATGTTCCGTTGATGACATACACGCCGCCTACAAAAAGAACTACGATTTTCAGAATTTGTCCGAGGTTCGAAAGCAACGGCATTACAAACGACCTTACCCATGCAATTTTCAGGTTGGCGTGGTAATACGAAAGATTTTCCTTTTGAACTTCATTTTCGGCGTGGTCGTAAATATTGTAGCTTTTTATCACGCTGTTTCCCGAAAGAAAGGAAATAATTTTTCCTGAAAGTTTTTGCAGGGTATTCATTCTGCGTCGCGTGTTTCTAACCATCACTACCATGCCAAAACGTACCACCACAAATACAACAACCATTGGAATTACACAATAAAGTGTGAGCATGGGCGACAATTCCCACATTTTGTAGGGCGTAAGCGAAAGCGACAATAAAATATTTCCGATTTGCAGAAACCCAAAACCCGTTATCATGCGCACTCCGTTTATGTCGTTGTTCACGCGTGAAATGATATTTCCCGTGGAGTTTTCATCGTAATAATTCTTGCCGAATGACGAAAGCTTTTTGAACATTTCTCCTTTGAGTTGCCGCTCAATCAGTCGTGCAGGAAAAAAAATCAGCACCCGCGAGAGGGTTCGGATTAAAATCAGTCCCAAAGCCAAACCCACAATAATCAGTACATTTTTTTGGAACTCGGCCACATTTCCTTCGCGGCCCAGCGTAATCAGGTCGATGGTTTTTTGGATAAAACCCGGAATAGTTACCGAAACCCACACCGTAAGCACCAGAAATACAATACCTCCGGTGTACCACCATCGATACCGGTGCATGTATTTCAGTAAAAATTTCAGTTTCGAAATCATATTTCCGTGTGCTGTTTTATTCTTTCGGACAATTTTCCATCTGTTCCCTTTGCCAGTTGTAAACAATTCCCGGTAAATCGTTACGATTATTGTTCATGTATAATTGCAGAAGCTGTTCAGCCTGTGTAATTCCGGTTTCGGTAATTTCACGAACGGGTTCCAGAAAACGGCTTTCATCTTCAATACCCAGAGATGCTGCACGTCTTTCAAGACCCTCTGCTGCCATGCAGTACATTTTTTTTGCAATTGTTCCGGCGTGCAACGGGCCGGCCTTTGCGTTTAACCCTTTTTGGGGTACCTGCGCACGCAACTCCAGTATGGTTTTAACATTCCAGTTTGAAATCAGTTCATAAGCTTTATTTAAACTGTGGTCGTCGTAGAGTAAACCAACCCACAATGCAGAGAGGGCTGCAATGTGAGACATGCAACCTGCATCGGCACCACGCATTTCGATAAACTGCTTGAGTCGTACATCGGGAAAGACGGTTGAAACATGGGTGTTCCAGTCTTCCATAACAGGCTTGAGTTCATGCTTTCCTTTCAGAAATTCCCTGAACGTGATTTTGTTCGCCGGCAGATAATTTCCATCGCGGGATATAAAATACATGGGAACATCCAGCAGGTAATCCACCCAGCGCTCAAAGCCAAAACCTTCATCAAAAATGAAAGGCAGAAACCCGCACCGGTCAGGGTCAGTGTGATCCCAGATTTGTGCACGGTAGCTCAGATATCCATTTGGTTTTTCGTCCGAAAAAGGTGAGTTGGCAAAAATGGCGGTGGCAACCGGCTGCAATGCCTGGGCTACCCGCAACTTTTTAACCATATCGGCTTCGCTGGCATAGTCCAGATTTACCTGAATGGATGCTGTATTGGTCATCATTTCCAACCCCAATTCTCCTCTTGTGGGCATATGTTTTTTCATAAACCGGTACCGTTCTTTGGGCATCCAGGGCACATCTTCGCGGCGTGTAATCGGGTCAACGCCCATGGGAAGGCTGAAAAAACCGTAGGCCTGGCAAATGATGTTCAACTCATCAAAATGGTTTTTGGTTTCCCGAGATGTTTCGTGAACCGTTTTAAAGTTTTCGCCTGAAAGTTCAAACTGCCCACCGGGTTCCAGCGTAATGGAAGCGCTGTTTTTTATGAGACCGATGGTTTTTCCAGCTTCGGTTACCGGCTGCCAGCCGAGTTTTTGCATTTCCGTTAGAATGGTGTTTATTCCGCGGCCGGGTCCGTAAACCAGCCGTTTGAAATTGTTTTTCCGAAACATAAATTTTTCATGTTCGGTGCCAATTCCCCACTTTTCGCGCGGTTTGCTTCCCTGTTCAAAGTATTCAATCAGTTGCGTTTTGTGGTGTATTTCTGTATTCTTTTCTGTAGCTGTCATTCGTTGTTTTATTTGCAGGAATTCGGTATCGGGTTATTTTGAATTCAGAATAGCATCCAGCACATATTTTTCCACGTGGCGGTTTTTACCCATGTACGGGAAATCGTGCATCGAAAGCATGGCCGGGGCATTCAGCTCAACTACAATGTAATTTTCCGGCGATGGCGCAGCTTCCGGGTCTTTTACGATGATATCGATTCCCGCAATTTTCAGTCCGGCAGCCTGCGCCGCTTTAACGGCCACTTTCTTGTAAAAATCAGGCATTTCATCGGTTACATCGATGCTGTCGCCTCCGGTGCTCAAATTCGAATTTTTACGCAGATAGATTTTTTCTCCCTTTTTTAATACCGAATCTTTGGTCAGTGCTAAAGCGTTCAGATGCCTTTTAACTTCTTCGTCAACCACAATTTTTAACAACGGATGCCGGTAATCGTTTCCACGGCCTTCATTTTTTTTATCGATGAGCTGCTGTATGGTCGATGTTCCATCTCCGGTAACATTGGCCGGTTCGCGAAAGGCGATGGCCCGCACCACGTAATCAATCACCAGAAACCGGAATTCCCGTCCGGGAACGAATTCTTCCACAATAACTTTTTTGGCAAATTTAAAGGCATTTTTAATGGCCGAAAGAAGTTCCTGCCGGTTTTGGATATTTGTGCTCACCGCAATTCCATGGTCGGTATTAACAGGTTTTACCACAGCCGGTAATTGAACTGAATCGAGAATTTCCGGCTCATAATCGCGTTTCAGTAAAATTCCTTTTGCATGGCTGATACCTTTTCGCTTCAGAAATTGCCGGGTCATCCATTTGTCGTTGGAAATCCAGTAGGCAATCAGGCTGTTGGCGTCCGAAATGGTGCCTTCGTGAATGATGTATTCTTTGTTGTTGTGTGTTACCGCAATCAGGTTATTGTCGGCGTCGATAATTTCCAGCGGCAGATTACGGCGCAATATTTCTGCAATAATGATTTGCGTGGTGGCTTCAAAATTTTCGTAGCCGGGTAGCGGTGTAAAATTATAGTTGCTGGTTTCCATATCGATATTCCTTTTTTACGAGCAATTCTGTTTGGATGAAACGAGCCGTCAAATCTATTTTAATATAAACCAGGATTTTGATATCGGCGAGTTCCATGTTTTTCCATTGAAAATAGACTACTATAAAAACATGAAAGTAACATTTTCTATTGTGAATAGTTTTAGGAATAAAAAAAATCAATCTATAATTTAAGAATTTTATGAGGTACATAGATTGAATTTATTGGGCAATAATACTTTTTTGAGACAATACTATGCAAGAAGTTTAGAATTTTGTAAATTTGAAAATGGAAAAACAAGAAGATCAAGGGATTGATATTGAAATAGATGAATTGGCAAATTCAATTAAAAATGTAATTTCAGGTGATATCTTTTCTACAGATATAATAAGGATTGCAAAATCAGATTTAAAAGCAGTAACAAAGAAAAATGGCTGGCAATTTAATTGGAGAATCGAACTAAAATATCCTGAAAGAGATATCTACAAGTTAACAATTGTGAATAACCAGTCAATTATTCAGGGATTGATTAGTTTGCAAATCAAAGAGGACCACATTTTTATGCATCTTGTAGAAAGTGCGCCTTTCAATAAAGGAAAAACAAAAGTGTATTCCGGGGTCCCGGGAAACTTAGTAGCTTTTGCATGTAAGTTATCTTTTCAAAGAGGACTTGAAGGAAATGTAGCTTTTATTTCTAAATCACAGTTAATTGACCATTATATTGAAACTTTAGGAGCTATGCATTTCGGAGGAAGATTGATGGTTATTAACACAAAAGCTGCATTAAAATTAATAAACAGATATTTCACTAATATAATTTGAGATTATGAAGAAAAAGAAAGTTGAATTAGATGTTGATTTTATTGGTGCACAACCATCAAAATTGACAAAAGAAGAGGAAAAAATGATTAGTGACTATATTCGTTCACACAAAACAAAAGTACGAAAAAGAAAATTTAAAGATAATGTAAAAGCTTAAAGAAATGCCGATTATAAATCTATTTTCAGGCGGACTTCCAAAGCATGTAAAAATTTTTACTTCAGTGTAAACTCCGCCGAAACCGTCACTTTAATATTTTTTCGGGCTGAACTGGTGTTGTGAATTCCGTAACCGGCCACTTCGGTGGAGTAGGGTTCGGTAATCTGGAAAACTCCTGCGCGGGCAGAGATCAGTTTGTCCACTTTCAGGTCGGTGGTGGAAGTGATTTCTGCGGCGCGTTCGTAGGCATTTTCGGTGGCTTTCCCCAGCAGACGCTTTTTGATATCCTCAATTTCGGAGCTGTAAAATTCCATGGTGGAGTTGTCGAACGTTACGCCGTCGTCCACAAAAAGTTTAGGGTCGATGGCCAGTTGTTCCACCTTTTCAATGGCGTTTGAAACGATGTAAATCCGCTGATCGAGGGTATAACCGATGTGGCCGCCCGTACCGTATTCGCGGTTCACATTCACCGGAAAAATTTTAAATTCTGAAGCCTGAATGCCGGTCTGCTCCCACAGCTTCTGAAAATTCTCCAGTTTGCGGGCCATGATTTTGTAACCTTCCTGCGTTCCTGTAAGCGAAACCCGTTCCGAAAAACTTACCGACCATTTAACAATGTCACTGTCGAACTCCTCTGTGCCGTAACCCACTACGCGCACAGTTTGCTGCACCTGCCTCGACTGCTGGAAAAACCATCCCCAAATGCCAAAGGCGATGATTATTGAAATGCCCAGAATAAAAGCCCACGAATTTTTCATGCGAATTATTTTTATGAAACTTAACTTTGCGGCTTAGCGCCTTTGCGAGAAAAAGTTACAACTTATTTTTCACGAATTGAAATTATTTCTAATCATATTTATTTTCATCCAATCACCACATTGATTATTTTTTTTGGCACAAAGATGAACTTACGAACAGTTTTGCCTTCCAGCCATTTTTGCGCTTTGAAGTCGGCCAGCACTGCCTTTTCAATTTCGGGTTGCGGCATGTCCACGGGCAGTTCAATTTTAAACCGCATTTTGCCGTTAAACGAAACCGGATATTCGAAGCTGTTTTCCTGTAAAAGGCTTTCATCCACTTTGGGCCAGGGGTCGTAAGCCAGCGTTTTTTTGTTTCCGTAAATCGACCACAATTCTTCGCCCAAATGGGGTGCAAATGGCGAAAGGATTTTGGCAAAAGTTTCAGCAGTTTGTTTGGTCACCTTTCCTTTTTTAATGGACAGATTGTTGAAAACCATCAACGCCGAAATGGCTGTATTAAATTTCAGGTTTTCAATATCAACTGCCACTTTTTGAATGGTTTGGTGAAGCAATTTGGCCACTTCCTTATCCTCTTCGCCTTCCACAATATTGCCGGTATCGGCAAAAAAGCGGTGGGCGCGGTTCAGGAAGTTGAACACGCCTTTCACCCCGTTTTCAGCCCACGGTTTGCGCTCGTCCAGCGGTCCCATAAACATTTCGTACAACCGCAGCGAGTCGGCGCCGTAGCGTTCAATTACATCATCCGGGTTTACCACGTTTTTCAGCGATTTCGACATTTTGGCCACAATCTGTTTCAGTTCTTCACCAGTTTCGGTGTGAAAATACCTGCCGTCGCGTTCTTCCACCAAATCCGAAGAAACCTTCGCGCCGGTTGAAGTTTCGTAAGCGAACGCCAGAATCATTCCCTGGTTGAACAATTTTTGGAAAGGTTCGTCGGTGGAAACGATGCCCAAATCGAACAATACCTTGTGCCAGAAGCGTGAGTAGAGCAGGTGAAGCACCGCATGTTCGGCTCCGCCAATATACAGGTCAACGGGCATCCAGTATTTTTCTTTTTCCGGGTCGAAAATGCGTTCATCGTTAAGCGGATCGATGTAGCGCAGGTAATACCAGCACGACCCTGCCCACTGCGGCATGGTATTGGTTTCGCGGCGACCTTTGCGTCCGTTTTTGTCGGTTACGTGCAGCCATTCTTTGGCGTTTGCCAGCGGCGATTCCCCCGAATCTCCCGGCGAATATTTTTCCAGTTCGGGCAGCAGCAGCGGCAATTCCTCATCGTCGAGCAGCGAAACTTCACCGTCTTCCCAGTGGATTACCGGGAATGGCTCGCCCCAGTAACGCTGGCGACTGAAAAGCCAGTCGCGCATTTTGAAATTGACCGTGGCTTTCCCAAGGTTGCGTTCTTCAAGCCATTCAATCGTTTTTTTGATGCCTTTTTCTTTATTTAGTCCATTGATGTTGAGTCCGGTTTCTTCGCTGGAAGAATTGATGTATTCACCATCTTCGGTCCAGCATTTGTTGCCGGTCAGAATTTCATTGCGGCCTTCCACTTCTTTGGGGTCGAGAATACAAACGATTGGAATGTCGAATTCTTTGGCAAATTCAAAGTCGCGGGTGTCGTGTGCCGGAACTGCCATAATGGCTCCCGTTCCGTAGCCCATCAGTACGTAATCGGCAATCCAGATAGGAATAGGTTGGTTGTTCACCGGATTAATGGCGTAGCGGCCTGTAAACACGCCGGTTTTTTCCTTGGCCAGGTCGGTGCGGTCCAAATCCGATTTTAATGCCGCAGCTGTGATGTATTTTTCAACTTTGTCTTTTTTCTCAGGAATGGTTATTTCTCCGGCCAGTTCGTGTTCGGGTGCAATTACCATGTAGGTTGCGCCAAAAAGCGTATCGGGCCGGGTGGTGTAAACGCGCAGTTTTTTATTCAGTCCTTTAATTTGAAAATCGATTTCGGCGCCGGTGGATTTGCCAATCCAGTTTTTCTGCATGTCGATAACACCGGCCGGCCAGTCGAGGTCATCCAATCCCTGCAATAATCGTTCGGCATAATGTGGGATGCGCAACAACCACTGTTTAAGGTTTTTTCGGATTACCGGATGGCCGCATTTCTCATGCGAACCGTCGGTTAACACTTCCTCGTTGGCACAAACTGTTTTGCACGAGTTGCACCACCACACCTGCGCATTGTCGTAATAGGCCAGCCGTTTTTCGCTGATGTAATTTTTTACAGCCTCGTTGCCTTCTTTTTTTATTTCATCAGGAATGGGCAATTCTGAAATGGGGCGGCCTTTTTGTTGTTCCTTATCGAACCAGGTGTTGTACAATTGTTTAAAAATCCACTGTGTCCATTTAAAATAGTGCGGGTCGGTGGTGTTGATTTCGCGGTCCCAGTCGTAACTCAGGCCTATGGCTTTAATTTGCCTGCGGAAGTTGTCGCAGTTTTTGTTGGTGGTAATGGCCGGGTGCGTGCCGGTTTGCATGGCATATTGTTCTGCCGGCAGTCCAAAAGCATCGTAGCCCATGGGATGAAGCACGTTAAAACCCTTCATTCGTTTGTAACGGCTCATAATATCGGTGGCCGTGTAACCCTCGGGATGACCTACATGCAAACCTGCTCCCGACGGGTAAGGGAACATATCGAGAATGTAATATTTCGGTTTTGAAAAATCATCAGGTGTTTTAAATGTTTTGTTTTCTTCCCAGTATTTTTGCCACCGGGGTTCTATTTCCGCGAAATTGTATTCCATTTGTTTTGATAAATCTGATTTTTAAGCCGCAAAGATAAAAAAATGATTGGTGGAGACAGGGAAAAATCAAGCGCAAAAAAAAGCGCTTCGAAAAGCGCTTTCATCAGTTTGAATTTTTTTAAAAAAGTAACTACAAAAAAATAGCAAGGTTTCGGTTCATTCGGACAAAAATTAAAAAAATGTAATTTTTTCGCGTTGTTTTACTTTCAGATTAAAATAAAAAAATGAATTATTATACATTTGTGTAAAACAAATCATCATTTTGAATACATAATCATAAACCATTCCTTTCATTTTTACACAAGCTTTACATGATTTTTGAAGTTTGACAGCAACAGACTAATACAGATATTTTATGAATTTGAAAAATCCAAAACAATTTACTGAGGATTTTATGGCCTATGTTAAGGCAAAAAATCCGGGAGAACCTGAATTTCACCAGGCCGTACTGGAAGTGGTTGAAACCCTTTCAGAGTTTTTAATTAAAAACCCGAGGTACATCCAGTCGAAAATACTGGAACGGATGGTAGAGCCGGAGCGGGTTATTCAATTCAGGGTACCCTGGATGGACGACGGTGGAAACATACACATTAACCGGGGTTACCGGGTGGAAATGAACAGTGCTATCGGACCTTACAAGGGCGGACTGCGCTTTCATCCTACCGTTAATCTGAATATTTTCAAATTTTTGGCCTTTGAACAGGTGCTGAAAAACAGTCTGACGTCTTTACCCATGGGCGGAGGAAAAGGTGGTTCCGATTTCGATCCGAAAGGAAAATCAGACAACGAAGTGATGCGTTTCTGCCAGAGTTTTATGACTGAACTATCGCGTCATATCGGTCCAGATACCGATATTCCGGCCGGAGACATTGGTGTTGGTGGCCGCGAAATAGGGTTTATGTATGGCCAGTACAAGCGGCTACGCAATGAATTTACCGGTGTATTAACCGGGAAAGGCATTGGCTGGGGAGGTTCGCTTATCAGACCTGAAGCAACCGGTTACGGCACGGTTTATTTTGCCGAAGAGATGCTGAATACCCGCGGTGACAGTATCAAAGGGAAAACCGTAGCTATTTCCGGTTCGGGGAATGTTGCTCAGTTTGCCGTTGAAAAAGTACTCGATTTGGGCGGAAAACCGGTAAGTTTATCCGATTCCAGCGGTTCTGTTTACGATGCAGATGGAATTGACCGCGAAAAACTCGAATATGTAAAACTTTTGAAAAACGTTTACCGGGGAAGAATTCGGGAATATGCCGAAAAATACGACGTCCCGTATTACGAGAACAAACGTCCGTGGGGAATAAAATGCGATGTGGCACTTCCGTGTGCAACTCAAAATGAAATTAGCGGCGACGAGGCCGAAACATTGTTGAAAAACGGGTGTATTGTAGTTGCAGAAGGCGCAAACATGCCGTCAACGTATGAAGCTGAACACAAATTTTTGAATGCCAAAATTTTATATGCACCTGGAAAAGCTGCAAATGCCGGTGGTGTAGCTGTTTCGGGGCTCGAAATGACACAAAACAGCATGCGCCTGAGCTGGACGCGCGAAGAGGTGGATGAAAAACTGAAGTCGATAATGACCAATATTCATTCGATGTGCTTGAAACACGGAAAAGAAAACGGAGGTTTCGTAAACTATGTAAAAGGAGCTAATATAGCCGGTTTTGTGAAGGTTGCGAACGCTATGCTGGCACAGGGACTGGTATAAAATCACCTGAAAAACAAAGCGTATCCTGGCAGTTTTTGTCAGGATATTTTTTTGTACTGAAATAATAAATAAAAACTCTTGCCGTTTTGTTAGCGTGAAGGTGATATTTTAGTCCACTTTTTACCATCAATTCGGTATTGCCTTCAAAAGAGGGGCGCTGGTCGCCCCTCTTACCTTTTAGAAGTTTTTTTTCAGAAAATCGCGGGCATTGGCGTGCATAAACCGCTCTACAATATCAGAAGCCCTCATTTTATTGTAGTCTTTAAGCTCGTCGGATTGGCTGGAAGCCAAAAAGTTGTAGGCATGTTTTTCAAGGTAGCTGTCGAATAACGGCATCTCTTCGGCGCCCCAGAAGCCGTTCAGCGGATTTACCATACCGTCGTAATCTGACCCGATACACTGGATTCCCCAGGCAAACAGGTTGTGGCGGTTCAGCACTTCTGCAATATGCTGAATCTGATTCCAAACGAGCTTCGATTTGTAAAACAGCATTTTTCTTCGTGCAAGTGCCGGACCGGTCTTTTTCAGCTCCATTTCGCTGGCCAGCCGGCGCTCGTCGAACTGAATGCCAAATAAACCGCCTGACCGGGCAATTTTTACAATTTCATTATCGAAAAAATTGATGTCGGTGGGCTGAAATTTTCCATAATTGAACAGATCATCCTCTACCTTTTCCAACGGAGATCGGAAACCATTCACCGCTCCGTGACTTACTATCAGCGGAATAATTTCTCCCGGATGTTCTTCTTCCAAAAAACGGTAATACTCGTTACGTGCTTTTACACTCATGTGTTTCAGGTCGGGTAAAACCCGCCGTCCGTTTGTGTTGTCGAGCAATTTACGCAGTACTTTCCAGCCCAGTTCATTAAATCCCGAATCCATTCCTTCTGTCTGGTCAATCATTTTTCGCACAACACCGCTCAGGCTTTGTGCGTGTCCAACCATTTCGTTGTAAAAATGGTGCGTAAGGCCAATAAAAAACAGTCTTTTGTCCCAGTTTTTTACTTTATCGACATTTGCCAGAATCTCATCCGGGTCGGCCGTTCTGCCCATCATTTGTAAGCCTGCATTAAAAACATGCATTCCTTCGATGGTCAGAATTACAAAAATGGTGTGTATGCCGGGTTCCTGATTTTCTTCAATTTCGTTAAAGTTTGAAACGATTTTGTAGCGGTGCCAAATGCCGTCGATTTTTACTTTGTGTCCGTCGAGCTGTGTGTAAAAATCGTATTCCATTTCGAGGTCGCTGAAATAATCGGTCATTTTTTGAACATGGTCGATACGTTTTTTCCCCAACCCGGTAACCAGGTTGCCAACGATATCTCCCTTTAGTCCGGTACCCAGTTTGGTCATCAAAAATCCTTTTTCGAGCCCGCACAACGATACAAGCACAATTTCAGCTCCGCCCTTTGCCAGCGATGTGAAATCCGATTGCCTGAATTTGGTTAGCGTAGTAGTGATGTTTAAAGCTTTGTCCAGAAAAGTGGCTGCATCGTAGTGCCAAATGCTATCTACCCGGTTTTTATCCGGGTTGTTTCTTCCCTGTTTGTTGTTGAAACTTTTACCCAGCGGTTTCATGGCCGGGTGAATGTGTAGATCGATAAATTTCGTTTCCATTTTTCCTGAATTTGGTTTAAAAAAAAGACTTCCGGGTATGTAATTTACGAAAAAAAGCTTAGAAAAACCCAAAATCGGATCAATTTAGAAATTTGATTATCCTTTTATTCCAAACGGATTTTTTCATAAACATCTTCGATTAAACATTCTGTGTTGTTTAGTGTTATTCCAATTTGAAAACAAGTGTTTTAGATGATTTGATTTCTGCTTTTGTCTTAAAAAATAGTATAATAAAACAGCATTTATTAAACAAATAAGCAGTTAAATTTTAAGCTGGGAATAAACCAAATTGTCATTAATTTGACACAAGAAAAGTGAGTATGCCAATTTATATGGATCGACACGATGTTTCCCAAACTGTTACCGCTGAAAATGTAGCCATGTTACATCAGGAGGATTTAAAAGTTCAGCATAAATTTGGTTGTCGTGGATTAACATACTGGTTTGATGATGAGCGGAAAACGGCATTTTGTTTAATTGAAGCGCCTCATGAAAAAGCCATAGAGCAAATGCATAAATACGCTCATGGTGAAGTACCTCACAAAATAATAGAGGTAGATTCATCAATTGTAGATGCCTTTTTGGGAAGGATTGAAGATCCGGAGAACAAGAATGGATCATCGTTAAACATAATTGAAGAACCAGCCTTTAGAATATTAATGGATATTGGTTTGGATGTATTATCTTTCAAAAATTATGAAACTTTTTCATTATCTGCTCACATTCAGAATTATTATAAAGCAGTAAATGAAATTACAGGCACATTCAATGGAAGGATTGTAAATTATTTGGCAGGTCATTTTCTGATATCTTTTAAATTGGTGTCCAAATCAGTGGAATGTGCTTTATTGTTAATAGAAAAGTTCAGGGAATTTTTTCCAGGAAAAAATACTGATTTTTTAGATATAAAAATTGGCTTAAGCGCAGGCATCCCAGTCACTGATAAGGCATCGATATTTGAAGATTCTGTTAAACTGACAAGGAGATTGCATTATATTTCAAATGCTGATGTTGTGCTAACTTCAGAAGTTAAAGATTTATATAAAAGTGAAAATTTGAGTCAGTTTTTTGAAGGTGACAGGATTTTTGTTTTGCCTCCATCCGACGAAGTTTTTTTAAACAGGTTAATGGATTTTGTAGAAAAAGAATGGCAGAATTCAGATTTGAAGGTGGAACACTTCAATAGGTATATGGGTTTTAGTAAATCGAAACTGTACAGAAAAATGATGCTTTTAACCGGACAATCACCGAATACTTTTTTATTGAATTACCGGTTAAAAAGAGCCTTGCAATTATTGAGCAAACAAAACGGTAATATTTCTGAAGTAGCGTTTGAAACTGGATTTAACTGTCCTTCCTATTTTTCGAAAGCATTTCGAAAAAAGTTCGGTATTGTCCCTTCTGATTATTTATACGTAACCGACTTGTAATTTCCCTTTTCTCGGTTGGTTGAATTGAACTAAAAATACTACAATAAGAACCAAATGTAACATCGATTATTTTTTGTATGCTGTAAATTTGAAATAAAAAAAAGACGAAATATTGTACCATAAGTAATAATGGTAAATAACATTCGACTGAAAAATAATTTTTAATTGTGTAATATTTTTAATAATCGTGAATATGAACAAAGAAGGAAAAGTAAATGGGGATACAAGTCTTTTTGAACGTCTTGGAGGCACCAAAGGCCTTACAGTTATTGTAGATGATGTTGTTGAAACACACATGAATAATCCTGCTATTAATGTACGTTTTCTCCCTTATAAAGAACACCCCGAAAAATTAGCGATAATAAAACAACACACTGTTGATTTTTTTAGCGCAGGGAGCGGTGGTCCGGTTGCTTACACAGGAAGAGATATGCCCGAAGCACATAACGGAATGAATATTAACGCTGCTGAGTACATGCATGCTATGGACGATATCATGCTCGTACTTGACAAGCATAAAATTGATGAAGAATCGAAAAAAGAGGTACTGGCTATTCTCTGGTCATTAAAAGGTGTGATAATGGCTAAATGAGTTTCAGATTTTTTAGCAAAGTTTTAATTGCAAACGACCATGTATGGTTAAAAAGTAATTTTTATTTTGGGTTAAAATAAAAAACCGTGATCTGAAATGAGTCCAGTCACGGTTTCGAAAAATATACTGAATGTTTTTTCTATTTCAATGCTTTCAAAACTTCTTCGTAGTTGGGTTCATGTGAATTTTCGGTTACCTGTTGAACGTAAGAAACGGTTCCGGTTTCATCAATAACAATCACTGTTCGTGAAAGCAGTCCCTGCAGCGGGCCTTCAGCTATTTCCAACCCGTAATTTTTTCCAAATTCGCCGGTGGCAAAGTCGGATAACATAACAACGTTTTCAATTCCTTCAGCAGCACAAAACCGCGATTGCGCAAAAGGAAGGTCTTTGGAAATACACAATACTTTTGTGTTTTCCAAACCGGCAGCTTCCTTGTTAAAATTGCGGACAGAGGCAGCGCACGTGCCGGTGTCGAGACTCAGGAACACGTTAAGGACAAGTTTTGTCCCTTGAAAATCTTGAAGTCCTGCCCTCGACAAATCACCTTTAACCAGGCTGAAATCTTTTGCTTTCTCACCTGCTTTAGGTGGTTCACCTACTATGTAAATAGGATTTCCTTTGAATGTAAGTTGTGCCATTTTATTCTTATTTTTTGATTTAACTCTCCTATTTAAACACAGCTGATTCGTTAAAGTTGCCTAAAAACTGAAAAATTAACTTGCCGGGCTATTTATTTCCCCATTCGGTAAAAAGCTGTTATTTTTATCCCCATCGTTCATACAATACTTCGTTAAAAACAATGTTAAATAATTGATAATGAGCAAAATAAGTGCAATAAATATTTGATTAAACCCCTGATAATCAGTATCT
>Ga0334901_1002670_pt1 | contig 14766 bp, 17 predicted proteins | sample GraSluR3_MG_3_FD_207216 | JGI IMG/M metagenome (GOLD analysis project Ga0334901, IMG submission 207216) | Sludge microbial communities from methane-producing bioreactor in Wageningen University, Netherlands - Granular Sludge_15_08-R3 | ecosystem: Engineered > Bioreactor > Anaerobic >...
AAGGCAGGGCGGCGAGAGAACAAGGAGGGAAAGTAAGAGAAAATGGCTAAGGCAAAATTCGAGAGGACGAAGCCTCACGTAAACGTAGGGACGATCGGGCACGTAGACCACGGGAAGACGACGCTGACGGCGGCGATGACGATGGTGCTGGCGAAGTACGGTCATGCGCAGGCGACGAACTACGATGAGATAGACAAGGCGCCGGAAGAGAAGGCGAGAGGGATCACGATCAACACGGCGCACGTGGAATACGAGACGGAAAAGCGGCACTACGCGCACGTGGACTGTCCGGGGCACGCGGACTACGTGAAGAACATGATCACGGGGGCTGCGCAGATGGACGGGGCGATCCTGGTTGTATCTGCGGCGGACGGACCGATGCCGCAGACGCGGGAGCACATCGTGCTGGCCAAGCAGGTGGCGGTGCCCAGCATCGTGGTGTACCTGAACAAGACGGACATGGTGGACGACGAAGAGCTGTTGGAGCTGGTGGAGATGGAAGTGCGCGAGCTGCTGAGCACGTACGAGTTCCCGGGGGACGACATCCCGTTCATCAAGGGGTCGGCCCTGAAGGCGCTCGAAGCGGTGCAGGGCGGCGCGGACGTCGAGACGGACGAATGGTGCAAGTCGATCTTCGAGCTGATGGACGCGGTGGACGAATACATTCCGACGCCGGAGCGCCAGATGGACAAACCGTTTTTGATGCCGGTGGAAGACGTGTTCACGATCACGGGTCGGGGCACGGTGGCCACGGGGAGAGTGGAACGCGGGACGATCAAGGTGCAGGACTCGGTGGAGATCGTAGGGCTGGCGGACAAACCGCGCACGACGGTATGCACGGGCGTGGAGATGTTTAGGAAGCTCCTGGACCAGGCGCAGGCGGGGGACAACATCGGGGTGCTGCTGCGCGGGGTGCAGAGGAAGGAAATCGAGCGCGGGCAGGTGCTGGCCAAGCCGGGCTCGATCAAGCCGCACACGCACTTCATGGGGAAGGTGTACGTGCTGACCAAGGACGAAGGCGGGAGGCACACGCCGTTTTTCAACGGGTACAGGCCGCAGTTCTTTTTCCGCACGACGGACGTGACCGGCGTGATCACACTGCCCGAGGGCGTGGAGATGGTGATGCCGGGGGACCACATCGACATGACGATCAAGCTCATCACGCCGATCGCGATCGAGGAAGGCCTGCGCTTCGCCATCCGCGAGGGCGGCCGTACCGTGGGGGCGGGCGTCGTCACGAAGATCATCGAATAAAACGGCAGTCTAGGGCAGCGGGAGTGAAAAACGCGCTCCCGCTTTTTGATTCGGGCGCGACATTGACAGAAAGACGGCGATGTGATACCTTATTCAAGGTATTCGAAAAACGGCGTACGGGGCCGAATAAGACCTGGAGGTGCATCTGAGAGTGCGCGTGAAGATAACGCTGGCATGTACCGAATGCAAACAGCGCAATTACGATACGATGAAGAACAAAAAAAACGATCCCGACAGGCTGGAGTTGAGCAAGTACTGCAGGTTCTGCAGGAAGCACACGGTGCACCGCGAAACGAAGTGACGGGCATCGCGAGGAGTGAACGAGCCGTAAGGATGTGAAGCGAAAGATGGCCAAGCAGACGCTTACCGAAGCGAAAGTCCCGAAGAAGCAGGCAAAGCCTTCAAAGAAGAAAAAGCGCAGGAGCCCCGCCCGCTATTTCAGGGAAATGGCGGCGGAGCTGAAAAAGGTGAACTGGCCTACCAGGAAGGCGCTTATAAACTACACGCTGGCCGTACTCGCTTTCATAACGCTCGCGGCGATCATCACCGGCGCGATGGACTTCATACTGGCCCAGGGCCTGAACCTTGTGATCGAATAACGAGGCGCGTAACGCGGCGGGGAAGGAGACCATGATCGAAAAATCGGAAAACGAAGCCCAGTGGTATGTCGTGCATACCTATTCCGGCTACGAGAACAAAGTCAAGGTAAACCTCGAAAAGATGGTCGAGAACCGTTCGCTTAAGGACGTGATCCTCGAAGTCAAGGTGCCCATGGAGGACACGATCGAGGTGAAGAACGGCAAGAAGAAGGTCGTTTCGAGGAAGGTTTTTCCCGGCTATGTCATGGTCAAGATGGTCCTGACGGACGAGGCGTGGTACGTCGTGCGCAACACCCGCGGCGTGACCGGGTTCGTGGGGCCGGGCTCGAAGCCTATTTCGCTCACCGACGACGAGGTGCGCGCGCTGGGCGTCGAGTACATCCCGGTGAAGCTCGACCTCGAAGTGGGCGAGTCGGTGCGCATCATCTCCGGCCCGTTAGAAAGCTTCATCGGCGTGATCGAGGAGATACACACCGACCGCCAGAAAGTCAAGGTCGGCGTTTCGATGTTCGGGCGCGAGACGTCCGTGGAACTGGATTTCATCCAGATACAGAAACTGTGACTGCACGCGGCCAGGCCGCTTGTATACGGTGGGAGGGACCACACGTAAAAAGGTCCCGCAATACCACATCTTAGGGTAAGGAGGTGTACAGGATGGCAAAGAAAGTCCAGGGGCTCATAAAACTGCAGATCCCCGCCGGAAAGGCCACTCCTGCACCGCCGGTTGGCCCCGCCCTCGGCCAGCATGGCGTCAACATCATGGGTTTTTGCAAGGAATTCAACGAGCGGACGGCTAAACAGGCCGGCCTGATCATCCCGGTGGTCATCACGGTGTATCAGGACCGTTCTTTTTCCTTTATCACGAAGACGCCGCCGGCCGCGGTCCTCATCAAGAAGGCCTGCGGCATCGAGAGCGGCTCGGGCGTGCCCAATATCGAGAAGGTCGCCAAAATAACGCGCGCCCAGCTCAAGGAGATCGCAGAACTGAAGATGCCAGACCTCAACGCCGCAAGCGTCGACGCCGCGATACAAATCATCGCGGGCACGGCGCGCAGCATGGGCGTCACGGTCGAAGACTGAAGGCCCGAAACCGGAACGGGCTTTTTGTGGGAGGGAGGACGAAAAAGCGTCCTGCCGCTAATGACCACGAAGGAGGATGAATGCGTAAATGAAACACGGCAAGAACTATCGGGACAGCGCGAAACTCATCGACAGGCTCACGCTGTACGACCCCGCCGAGGGCGTGGAACTGTTAATGAAGACGGCCAAGGCGAAGTTTGACGAGACCGTAGAGCTGTCGGTCCGCCTGGGCGTCGACCCGCGGCACGCGGACCAGCAGGTCAGGGGCGCGGTCGTACTGCCGCACGGCACGGGCAAGGAACGCAGCGTGCTTGTGTTCGCCAAGGGCGACAAGGCGCGGGAGGCCGAGGAAGCCGGGGCGGATTACGTGGGCGCGGAAGAATTGGTCGCAAAGATACAGGGGGAGAGCTGGTTCGGATTCGACGTCGCCGTCGCCACGCCGGACATGATGGGCGTCGTCGGCAAGATCGGGCGCCTGCTCGGCCCCAAGGGCCTCATGCCCAACCCCAAGTCGGGCACGGTGACGATGGACATCGCGCGCGCGGTCAATGAGATCAAGGCAGGCAAGGTCGAATACCGCGTCGATAAGACCAGCATCGTGCACGTGCCGATCGGCAGGGCGTCGTTCGGCGCCGATAAGCTGCTGGAAAACCTCAACACGATGATGGAGGCCGTCATAAAGGCAAAGCCCGCCGCCGCGAAAGGGACCTATATCAGGAGCATCGCGCTGGCTACGACCATGGGCCCGGGGATCAAGCTCAACCCTGCGCGTTTTTAGGAAGGGTTTGACAGGGTCCGGGGCGTGTGGTATACTCCACACGGCAGAAAAAGTGAATCGCCAAAGACAGCTGGCGCGCTCTTATACGAGCGCTTAATGTCAGGCCCGCCGAGGCAAAGGAACGTTTGGCTTATATAGGCCCTTTGCATCCCTGTCCGAAGCGGTGTCAAAGGGCCTAGTCGTTTGCTTATCTGGAACATGGGGAGGTGACGAAACCGAATGTCTGAAGAGACGATCCGCGTGAAAGAACAAAAGGTCGACGAGATCGTGGAAATGTTCAAGGACGCCAAGAGCGTCGTGCTGGTGGACTACCGGGGGATCACGGTAGAGGAAGCGAATAGCCTGAGGAACGAGTTTCGCAATGAAGGCGTCGTGTACCGCGTGATGAAGAACGCGCTGGTGCAGCGCGCCGCCGTGAAACTGAAGATCGAAGGGATGGACGAGCACCTAAAAGGCCCGTCCGCGTTCGCGTTCGGATACAGCGATCCGGTGGCGCCGGCCAGGATCGTGAACGATTTTATCAAGAAGCACAAGAAGATGTCCGTAAAGGCCGGCATCGTCGACAACAAGCTCATCGACGAAAACGGCGTGAAGGCGCTCGCGGCGCTGCCCGCGCGCGAAGTGATGGTGGCCAAGATGCTGGGCAGCATGAACGCCCCCGTTTCCAGGCTGGTCACGGTACTGGGCGGGCAGGTGCGCGCGCTGGTATATACGCTGGGCGCCATACGGGAAAAAAAGGCGCAGGCCTGAACCCCGGAGTCATTTTATTAGGAGGAAACAACAATGGATAAAGATCAGATTATCGAAGCGATTGAAAACCTGACAGTTCTCGAACTGGCGGAACTGGTCAAGGCGCTCGAAGAGAAATTCGGCGTCAGCGCCGCCGTGCCCGTCGCCGCCGCCCCGGCCGGAAACGGAGCGCCCGCAGCAGCGGCTGCCGAAGAGGACAAGACGGAATTCGACGTGATCCTCAAGGAGATCGGTGCCGAGAAGATCAAGGTCATAAAGGTCGTGCGCGAGCTTACGGGCCTCGGTCTCAAGGAAGCCAAGGAAGTGGTCGACAACGCGCCCAAGCCGATCAAGGAAGGCGTGACCAAGGAAGAAGCGGAAAAGGCCGCAGCTGCGCTGAAGGAAGTCGGCGCGACCGTCGAAATGAAATAATTTACGCAAAAAAATATTGGGCGGGGCACCGAACCCCGCCCAATATTTTTATCCGTGCGTCTCTTATTAAACTCTACCCTGCGCTGCCCGGCTTCATCCGAAGGCGCATCCTGCGACGGATAATGAAAGACCCAATGCTCGCGAAAAAGAACATGGGCACGGTGGTGGTGACGACTTTGGGTATGATGGGCCGCTTTAACGGATGGTTCATCCCTATCAGCATGCATCCTCTGACGTTTGCGATCGGTTCCATCGTGAAAAAGCCGGGCGTTGTCGACAACGCCGTCGCAATACGGGAGTATCTGTACGTAACGGCGCTCGTGGACCATGACGTCGTCGACGGCGCCCCCGCGGCGAGGGGGCTTGCGAAACTGGTCAAGCTCATGGAGAAAGGCTCCGGCCTGCGGGAGGAGAGCGGCGCGCCGGATCCGGAATAGCCTGCTTATAGGTATGCGGGTAAAAAAAACCACGGAACCGTTTCCGATCCCGTGGTTTTTTTTCGTATGGTTTATAGGACTTCGTCGGCCTTGTTGTTGCAGCCGAGCACGTTGACCAGCTTGTTGCGCACGATCTCCTTGATGTTGGCGCGGGCCGGTTTCAGGTACTGCCTGGGGTCGAAATGCTCGGGATGCTCGTTGAAGTACTTGCGGATCGTGCCCGTCATGCCCAGGCGCAGGTCCGAGTCGATGTTGATCTTGCAGACCGCCATCGCGGCCGCCTTGCGCAGCATGTCTTCGGGGACGCCCCTGGCTCCCGGCATCTTGCCGCCGTTGGCGTTAATCATCTCCACGTACTCGGGCACGACAGAGGAGGCGCCGTGCAGCACGATGGGGTATCCGGGGAGGCGCTTTTGCACTTCTTCGAGGATGTCAAAACGCAGCCTCGGCTCGCCCTTGAACTTGAACGCGCCGTGGCTCGTGCCGATGGCGATGGCCAGGGAGTCGACCCCGGTCTTCGTAACGAATTCCTCGACTTCCTCGGGCCTTGTGAAGGCGGCGTCTTTATCGGCAACGTTCACGGCGTCCTCGATCCCGGCGAGGCGGCCGAGTTCCCCTTCGACCACGACCCCGTGGTCGTGCGCGTAGTCCACGACCTGCTTGGTCAGCCTTATGTTTTCTTCGAAAGGATGGTGGGAACCGTCGATCATGACCGAGGTGAAGCCCCCGTCGATGCAGCTCTTGCACAGCTCGAAAGTATCGCCGTGGTCCAGGTGCATGCAGATGGGCAGGCCCGTATCTTCGAGGGCAGCCTGGATCAGGTGCATGAGATAAACGTGCTTCGCGTATTTGCGGGCACCGGAGGATACCTGGAGGATCAGGGGCGCGTTTTCCTCTTTGGCGGCTTCAGTGATCGCCTGGACGATCTCCATGTTGTTTACGTTGAAGGCGCCGATGGCGTAGTTGCCCGCGTATGCCTTCTCGAACATCTTGGTGCTGGTTACCAGTGGCATAAGATCACTCCTAAATAATCTGAAATCTCGTGTCCATTATACTGCAAGGCACGTCCTAAGACAAAGCCAATTTTGGGATGCGCGGAATTTTCGGCCGGCAAACTTCGTTATAAATCATCGCTGTTGGTAAAAAATATGTTATAATGCACAGGAAAATCGCCAATGGAGGGACCCGTGGCGTGGAGAAAGAAGCTGCCGGTGCCATAGTCTCTGTCGTGGTGCCCGCCTACAACGAAGAAGCCGTTATCCGTGAAAGCTACAGGCGCCTCAAGCAGGTGATGGACGGGATGGGGCTTCGCTACGAGCTCGTCTTCGTCAACGACGGGAGCCGGGACGGCACGATGGAGATACTGAGGGAACTCGCGAAGTCGGACCCGCTGGTCAGGGCCGTCGGCTTTTCGCGCAATTTCGGCCACCAGGTCGCCGTGTCCGCCGGCCTGGACTACGCCAGGGGCGACGCGGTGGTCATCATCGACGGCGATTTGCAGGACCCACCCGAAGTGATCCCCGAGATGGTTGCCAAATGGCGCGAGGGCTTCGACGTCGTTTACGGCAAACGCGTGAAGCGCGAAGGCGAGGGCCTTTTCAAGCGGCTGACCGCCTTTTTGTACTACAGGGTTCTCAGGTCCATGACCGGCCAGCCCATACCGCTGGATACGGGGGACTTCAGGCTCATGGACAGGAGCGTCGTCGACGTGATACGGTCCATGCCCGAAAAGAACCGGTTCCTCAGGGGCATGGTCAGCTGGGTGGGATTCAAACAGGCGCCGGTCGAGTTCGTGCGCGCGGAGCGGTTCGCAGGGGAGAGCAAGTACCCGCTCAGGGCCATGCTGAAGCTGGCGGGAGACGGCATCGCGTCGTTCTCGGTCAAGCCCATGAAGCTTGCGACCGTTTTGGGCGCGGCGCTCACCGCCGGCGCGTTCGTGTACCTGGTCGTTTCGCTGTGCCTTGCCCTGATCGCAAAGGCCATGGACCCGTGGCACATCGCCCTGGCCGGGCTTTTGCTGCTGGACGGATTGATCTTTTGCGTTCTGGGCATTATGGGAACGTACATCGGCAGGATCTACGAGGAAGCGAAGCGGCGGCCACTGTATATCGTAAGCGAAGAGGTCGGGTTCGGCTCCAGGGGAAACAAGACGGAAACGGAGGGTTTGGATGACTGACCTAAGGATGGAAACGCTCGCAAGGAACCTCGTGAACTATTCCTGCGCGGTGAAGCCGGGAGAAAAGGTGCTCGTCGAGGTCACCGGCGGCCACGAGGCGCTGGTGCTCGCGCTCATCCGGGAGATATATAAGGCCGGGGGCGTGCCGTTCGTGAGCGTGAAGCTTTCGCGCATCGAACGCGAGTTGCTGCTGGGCACTACGGCGGAGATGGAACAGAGCCGCGCGGATTATGCCGTGGCGCGCATGCAGCAGATGCAGGCCTACATCGGCATCCGCGGAGGCGACAACGCCACCGAACTCTCGGACGTGCCGTCGGATAAAATGAAACTGCACAGCAGCCTGTACAGCAAGAGGGTCCACACCGAGCTGCGGGTGAAGAAGACGAAATGGGTGGTTCTTCGCTACCCGACGCCCTCTATCGCGCAGATGGCGGGCATGAGCACGGAGGCTTTCGAGTACTTCTATTTCAGGGTCTGCAACCTTGACTATTCCAGGATGGACAGTGCTATGGAAAACCTGGTAGAATGGATGGAACGCACCGACCGGGTGCACATCCTCGGAAAGGGCACGGACCTTACTTTTTCGATCAAAGGAATTCCCGCGGTCAAATGCGCGGGCGAGATGAACATCCCCGACGGCGAAGTGTACACCGCGCCCGTGCGCGAGAGCGCAAACGGCGTCATCACCTACAACACACCTTCGATCTACCAGGGCTTCACCTACGAAAACGTCGTGTTCCGTTTCGAAAACGGAAAGATCGTCGAGGCCGCGGCCAACGACAGCGCGCGCGTGAACAGGCTTCTGGACACCGACGAAGGCGCGCGTTATCTCGGCGAGTTCGCGCTGGGCGTCCATCCGTACATCACCAGGCCGATGAAGGACATCCTCTTCGATGAAAAGATTAGCGGCTCGGTCCATATCACGCCCGGGAACTGCTACGAAGACGCCGAGAACGGGAACAGATCGGCCATCCACTGGGACCTTGTATACATCCAGACCCCGGAGTACGGCGGCGGTGAGATCTGGTTCGACGATACCCTGATCCGGAAGGATGGGCGGTTCGTCCCCGATTCCCTGCAGCCGCTGAATCCCGAAAACTTAGTTTGAAGTTTTTTTTTGAGGCGCTTGCAAATTGCGCCGTATCGTTATATTATTAACGACATACGCGGTGTTATAAATGCGGTGCTATAGCAAAAATCGACGAGATAATCCAAATGGTATAATTTTAATTCTGTGAATATCGCATAGGAGGGAATCAAAATGGCAGTCAGGATTGGTATCAATGGTTTTGGACGCATAGGTCGCATGGTGTTCAGAGCTGCAATTGAAAACGGATACGATGTCGACATCGTCGGCATTAACGACCCTTTCATAGATCCGGATTATATGGTGTATATGGCGAAATACGACACCGTACACGGCCGTTTCCCCGGCGAACTGGACAGCGGGGAAGGCAAACTGGTCGTCAACGGCAAGGCGATCAAGGTATACGGCGAGATGGACGCGGCCAACATCCCCTGGAGCGAATGCGGGGCCGAGTACATCGTCGAGTCGACCGGCGTCTACACGTCGACGGAGAAGGCGTCCTCACACCTCGAGGCCGGCGCGAAGAAGGTCTGCATCACGGCGCCCTCGCCCGACGCTCCCATGTTCGTCTGCGGCGTGAACCTCGACGCCTATTCGAAGGATATGAAAATCGTCAGCAACGCTTCCTGTACGACGAACTGCCTGGCGCCCCTGGCCAAGATCGTGCACGACGAGTTCGGGATCGTAGAGGGCCTGATGACCACCGTGCACGCGTCCACGGGCACGCAGAAGGTCGTCGACAGCCCGTCCAAGAAGGACTGGCGCGGGGGGCGCGGCGCGGCGTTCAACGTGATCCCCAGCTCGACCGGCGCGGCGAAGGCGGTCGGCAAGGTCATGCCCGCGCTGGCCGGGAAACTGACGGGCATGGCGTTCAGGGTGCCCACGGCCGACGTTTCGGTCGTCGACCTCACATGCCGCCTCGAAAAAGCTACGGCTTACGACGATATCAAGGACGCCGTGAAAAAGGCCGCCGACGGCCCGATGAAGGGCATCATGGGGTACACGGAGGACGCTGTGGTCTCCTCGGACTTCATTCACTGGCGCGAGACTTCGGTGTTCGATGCGAACGCGGGCATCATGCTCAACGAGCATTTCGTCAAGCTCATCTCCTGGTACGACAACGAATGGGGCTATTCCAACAAGGTGCTTGACCTTATTCTCTTCATGGCTGAGGCGGACGCGAAGTAAGGCGTGCCCGGACTTTTTCGGCGGGGGACGCGCGTCTCCCGCTTTTTGCTGTAATGGAAACGGCGCTTATGCGCCGTTTTTTTTCGTTGCCCGGTTTGCGGGGCGGGCACGCCCGCATGGATTTTTATAAGAAAAGACCCAATCGCTGTACCAACATAGGTACGTCCATAAGCGTATACTCGCATTGAAAGCGGAGTTCTCCCGGGGGTAGGGGCGATGAAAATAGTATGGAAAGGCAAAGAGTTCGGCAGCCCCGAGGAGTTCTTCAGGTTCAGGGAACAAACGAAGACGCCCGGCGGCAAAGAAAAGCGAACAGGTTTGAAGGAAGGGGGGGCCGGCGATGATGGAAAGGTATATCACCGTGACGGGCGCAAGCTATTATTACGGGATGAAGCCGCTGTGTGCAGGCGTTGTCGTAAAATGCGTAAAGGAGCCCGGCAACGAGTACGACGGCGAGGCCATACGCGTGGAGATGCCGTACCTCGGCCTTGTGGGATACGTCGCCAACAGCCCGCGCACCTGCGCAAACGGCACGATGAGCGCCGGCAGGATTTACGACACCCTAGGTGATTCGTTCTTCGCGCGCATCCTGTTCACCACGCAGACCAAGGTGATCGCCCGCGTCCTCGAAGCCGCGGCCGCCGACATCGAGGAGATGTTCGACGAGCTGTCGTGTACGTTCTACGCTTGCGGCACGGCGGGTGATGAGGCTTTGCCGGAGGATGATGCATCTTCGCCGGAAGATGAAAGTTAAACATAATCGACAAAAACTGCGGCCCACAGGCGCCATTGCCTGTGGGCCGTTTGTGTCCGGGCAGGCAGCGGCGCGTGGGTGGGGAGAGAAAGCGGCAGCCTATGGAAAAAAACCGAAGGTTATGCTATAATGGCACACGGCACGCGAATACATGCGCTTGTAGCTCAGGGGATAGAGCGTTCGACTCCGACTCGAAAGGTCGCAGGTTCAATTCCTGCCAGGCGCGCCAGAGAAAAACCCCGTAGTCATGCAGACTACGGGGTTTATGAAATGATCCTTAATAACGTCGAATTTTGGCCTGTGTGCCACCCGTGTGCCACTCCGCAGATTTTTCGAATATTCTGTCCCATATATTGGCGATTTTCCTGCTGGCTCCTTCAACCGCATGCGCATAGGTATTAAGGGTGACGTCGGTTTTTGAGTGTCCCAGCTGCCTGGCTAGCGTCTTAACGTCGATACCCTCGGCAAGAGAGATCGTCGCGAGCGTGTGTCGGAGTCCGTGGAAAGTTACGTTTGGCAGTTCGTTTTTCTTTCTGAATCTTGTCCAGAACGTTGTGATGCTGTCGGGCATGATTGGCTGACCATCGTATTGCTGCCACACATACTGATCTTCGAGGTCGTCGATTCGTCTTTTCAGGGCATCCATGTATTTTATTGTTTCAGTTGTTAAAACTTTAGAGCATTTCAGTTGGTCATATCTTTTTAACAAATTTATCTTTTGATCCTCTTTCCACGCAAGTAGTAAAGCGACGGCCAGGTCGGATAGAGATATAATCCGCTTCGATTCCGGTGTCTTCGTGTCTCCTATGAGCAGGCCTTTTTTGGCAATATACTGAACTGCCCGCTTGATCTTAACTGTATGCTCCTTAAAATCAATATCGCACCACTTTATGCCCGCAACCTCGCCACGGCGAAGGCCCGTGGAAATATCGAAAACGATGAGTGACTGCCATTTCAAAGTTTCTCTGGCGATAGCATCAAGCATGACCTGAATGCTGTTTTCGTCATAAGCAAGCTGTTCTCTATGTTCGACCTTGGGGGCCTTCACGCTATTTGCGGGATTCTCTTTGATGATTTTATAGGTTATTCCAAAGTTGAACACTGCTCTAAGAGCGCGTTCGTAGTGTTTTATGGAAGATGGGGCAAGGCCGCCCTTGAATCCTCCGATGGTAGCGTTTTCATCCTTTAAGAGTGCATAAAAGTTACTGATTTGGGCTGGCTGTATAGCCGATACCCTATAGTGCCCCAAGGCAGGAAAAACGCGTTTCGATAGTTGCTCATACCAGGCATACGTTTTTGGCGCACATGCAAGGGATACGTGATCCCGCATATATATCTCCCACAGTTGCCGAAAGGTTATACGCTTAGGGACGGGTAGTTCATCCTTTAAAACTTCTTTCTCGAATTTGACGAGGAGTTTTTTTGCTTCTTTGTCATCTTTTGCTTTGACTACGCGAGAATATCGAAGTCGTTTGCCGTCAGGTCCGCGTCCATTACTGACCCACAACCGGTATTTGCCATCTGATATTCGTTGAATTGGCATCATAACACCTCCTTTGCTTCCATTATACATCGGCAAATAATAACGTAACAGGCTGATTAATCAAGAACGGCTATCATTTTCGCCGATTATCGGATTTTGACATGAATTAAAAAGAATATTTTACAAATCACGAATTTGCGGGGAGAAATAATTTTGCTTTCCCATTATCATGGGAATAGGCATTATCAGGACTATATCAGGGCATTCACCTTGGTTCCTGATGAGGAGTGAAATGTAAAAAGCGGGGAGAAATAATTTTGCTTTCCCATTATCATGGAAACAGGCATTATCAGGACTGTATCAGGGCATTCACCTTGGTTCCTGATGAGGAGTGAAATGTAAATTGAATGTATATCCATTCTACAAAGCAAGCCAACAACCAGATGATAGCTTGCAGCCCCAAGCGCACAGTTATCCAAAGCTGTTTATGAAAGCCAAGGAGTTTGGCGGATATCTGGGGGCACCCTATTGTCGCGTATTAGAGTGGATACATCAGGGTATGCCGGTTGTTCCGGATGCACGTAGTCCCTATTTGATAATTGTGCCATCGGCTATGGCATGGCTTAGTCAACGCTATGGTTTCAAAATATAAAAAGAGGTGAGACATATGGCCTGGATCGAGTTGCATGAAACATTGCCGGAACATAAGAAAATATACGCGCTTATGGATGAGCTTAAAGTCGATCAACTAAAGGCCATCGGGATTGTCACTCGTCTATGGTTGTGGGCCATTCGGCAAGCGGGTGACGGGGACCTCGCCGGTTATCCCCCGAAGGCTATCGCAAATGCTATCGGCTGGAAGAAAAGCCCGAAGTCATTGTTTGACGGGCTGGTCGAAGCTGGGTTCGTAGACATCGGAGAAGGAACATGCGCGTTACATGATTGGGACGACTATGCCGGTAGGCTGATAGAGAAACGTGCACAGAACGCAGAACGTATGCGAACGTCACGCGCACGTGCTAAGAATGTGCAAGGCACGTCACGCGCACGTGCAGGGGCTACCGTACCTAACCAAACCGTACCGAACTATATAGATGACGACGAGGAGGACGCGCGCGCGCGCGCGAAGCTGCGGCTGCATGAGTATTACACGGAGCATTTTGGGACGAGCCCCACGCCGGCGACCGTGGAATCCTTGTGCATGTGGCTGGAGCGGTTCCCTCTGGACGTGGTGCAGGAGGCCGTGCATCGTGCGGCGTTGGCGAACCCTACAAACCCTGCTGCGTACATCTACGAGGTACTACGGAACTGGTACGCAGGAGGGCATAGGACGCTTCTCGACATACAGGGGGCCGAAGCTGATAGGGACATGGCGCAGGGAAGAATATGAGGGGATAACTGCAGCAATTATTATTTGTCCTGAAGATAACCCGGGAATACGCCATGAAAGGTAAATATAATGCGCGGTCAATTAGCGACATGGACGACGGCATGCTGCGGGCTGGACGAAGAATCCTTAACGATCCATATTAAAGATGTGTGTGGCGGTAGCCTTATTGATTATTAGCGTAATAATTTCGGGGTGAACCGACGCCTGCTAATGGCAAGTCAATCGTGTGTTGTGAGTTGTATCACTATGAGCAGCTGCCTGGGTGGAATTGGAGGTGTGTTCAGTGGCTGGTAGAGATTGGACTTTGCTGAAAAATGAATATGCCGTAACGAACATATCATTCAGGCAGATAGCGGAAAAACACGATATTTCATTCAACACAATCAAAGACAGGGCCCGAAGGGACCAATGGTCTGCAGCTCGAAAAAAATATCGTGAAGAATATACCAAAAATACAATACAAAAAGCTGCCTTAGAAGCCGCCATCGCGTGCGCGAAGCAGTTGGCGAATGTTGGCAAGGCTTCAGAATTGGCGACGTGTGCGATTGAGCAAATGATGCAGGACCGGGATCAATTCAGGCGGTATCTTATACATGTGCGGGACGCAGAAGGCGCCCAGGACGTGCAGGAGCGCGTATTCGACAAGTACGATACCAAAGCACTTCGCGAGTTTGCAGGCGCACTGAAGGACCTTGTGAGCGTTATACGCGATGTTTACGGACTGCCAACCATAAAGGAACAGGTGGCCATGGATATTGCGGAGAAACGTTTGAGATTATACGAGCAGAAGGTACATTCAGAAACGGAAGAGGATCTCACTGTCGGCGTTGTATTCTTGCCGCCTACACCGGAAGATAAGGAGCTTTTTGAGTGATTCATTAGATATCCAACTCCATTTATTTGTTAAAGAGGGCGCAAGCAAACTATTTTACCGTTTTTTCCAGCACAAGGTCATGAGATGCGCTTTAACACATAGCATGACCAATCAATGTCCTAAAATTATTTTTTTGACATGGGACATCAATATTCTGACCCTTTTATGGTATAGATGCTTTCTATAATGCACCTAGGCGATAAAGGGGTTTTATGCAAAGGAATGAGGATGATGGATTTCTTAGCGCCGAATCAGCTAAGGTTCAGAAGGGGAACAAACAGAGTTGAAACAGCTATTTATTCAGAAAAATGGCGGCATAGTTTTCGACGTCTGCTGTCACACTTACGTGCATCATAATTTACATTCGCTCCAGATGAACGGGTAGTGTCAAATCAAGTTTGCAAAATCACTCCGATAAGAATAAATCAAGCGGCAGATAAAAAGGCGTCCTGAATGGACTGTGCACTCAAATATGCCCTTGCGGACGACCAGTCTTCTGAGTATT
>Ga0334901_1002671_pt1 | contig 14764 bp, 14 predicted proteins | sample GraSluR3_MG_3_FD_207216 | JGI IMG/M metagenome (GOLD analysis project Ga0334901, IMG submission 207216) | Sludge microbial communities from methane-producing bioreactor in Wageningen University, Netherlands - Granular Sludge_15_08-R3 | ecosystem: Engineered > Bioreactor > Anaerobic >...
AACGTTATTTTAGGATTACAACCAAGGGCAAATTCTCCAAAATATCTTGCACCTTCATCGGTGTCCAAAACAGCTCTAAGAGCCTCAGAATCATCAGCCTTTGCATCAACAATTTTCCCATTCTTCACTGTAAATGATACATCACTAAAACAGTGGCCATTATATGTTGATGCTGTATTGTATGTGATAACTCCATTGACACTATTGCGAACTGGGCATGAATAAATTTCTCCATCGGGTATATTTCGCAATCCTGCACATGGCACTGCTCCCATTCCCTTTATTGAAAATGAGATGTCAGTATTCTTCGCGATGATGCGTACTGTGTCAGCCTTCTCCATGTATGCCTTTGCTTTCTCCATTGCACGTGCCATGGCCTTGTAATCGACTTCAGTAGTAACACGATAATAAAAATCCTCAAATTCACGAGTCGACATGTTGGCTTGATACGCCATGAGTTGAGTAGGATATCTGAGCACTACCCATTTGGTATGGGGGACACGAATATCATGATGTACAGGAGTATTATAATGACTCATAAACCAGGAATATCGTTCTCCAAGTGAAGCGTGTTCTCGGGGGTTGGTAATACCTCGAATCCCAATGAATGCATCCATCTGCTTCATTCTGAACACATCAGATTTTGCCCACGATTGCAGACTTTCAGGAGAACTTCCAGCAATCAAAGCCTGCTCTATACGTATGGTAGTAAGATTCACCTGAGGATATCCTCCAGCATTGTACACTGCAGAAATCAATTCTTCGACCATACTTTCCGGGACATCTACTGCATTGATGAGGCAGCGCTCTCCTGGTTGAAGATTAACTGAATAGGTCACCAATAATTTTGCTAAATCTCTTTCTCTCTCATTGCTCATGTGCTCTGCACCTCTTATATGTATTTTTCGTCACAATCTATCGTTTGAGCCCATTCAGGGCTAAAATTCCATTGAAAATTAAGTATCTCATGTGATTCCATATTTGGAAAAGACATTTTGGTAGCCGCTAAGCTAAGGGACTCGGCATGTAATCCTCCGTATAAGGAATCTCCAATAATCGGAATCCCTGACCACGCGAGGTGGCAACGCACTTGATGTCTGAATCCTCGGTTCAATTCACATTGCACTACCTGATCGCCATAGACGTTTTCCCCTATGGGACTAACTCGCGTTACATACCACGCTGCCCCCCGTTTCTGTAGAGCAATGGGTGATGAAGTAGAGACAACTGGACGAACAGCCTGCCTTCTTACACCATATGGTCGAAACCAACTTTCTATGAGCATTTCACACTTCTCAATGTATTTTGGCTGCTGTAAAGGAAATCCTTCAATAAGCGGCATTGGGCTTACAGCTGCTCGATAGTGTTTTATGAATAAACCAGCACGTTGTGCATCCTGTATATGGGAGTAAAACTTTTTAGATCGTGCAATTAAGACCAGACCACAAGTCTCTGTATCTAATCGATGCAGAACTAGGCCTTCATGGGCATATGTTCCACTACTCTGCATTATTTCAGGAAACTCGTGTGAAACCTTGATAAGTAGTGAGCGTCCTTCCGGATCCCGTGACAGCGGAACTGTGGGTAAGCCAGAAGGTTTTACCACGATTAGGAAATGTTCCTGCTCATAAAGTATCTGATAATTTCCCTGTTGCATGTGATTAGCATACCAGATTCACTTCCTTTGCACCAAGTACCTGTAGTATACTTGGTATATGCAGACGATTCCTATCAACACATATAATTCTCCAACAGTGATTCTTGAACTGATTTATCGGCTCAAGGTTAAAGATGTAATGACTAGAAAATTAATAAGTGCTCCATTAGGTTCCACCATGAGAACTGTACAGAATCTTATGCGAGAGAATTCAATTACTGGAGTTCCTGTAGTTTTAGGAAATCGTTTGCTTGGAATCGTAAGTATGGACGATATCATCCGTGCTCTTGATTTTGGATATATTCAAGAACCGGTAGAAAAACATATGACAAAGAATTTAATCTTGCTTGAAGATGATATGCCGGTTTCATTCGCCATCAGCTATTTTGATCGCTATAGTTTTCATCGCTTCCCCGTGCTCAACAAGAATAAAGAACTTGTTGGCATGGTTACTACACGGGATATAACCACGCGGTTGTTGTTGGAGATTAATCGTGAGGTAGAGAACCTTGAGAGGATGAATCAGACAACAACGGTTACTGATGGGTTGGCAAAAGATGTTCATTCTTTCTCTATTCTTAAGCACGACTTTGAGAATGCAGGATTTGCATCAACACAAATAAAGAAAAAACTGAAATCAAGTGGAGTTTTCCCTCCGATTATTCGACGAGCTGCAATTGCCAGTTATGAACTTGAGATGAATATTGTTGTTCATTCAAACGGTGGAAAAATAACTGCTGAATATGGTCCTCACGAAGTAGTAATTACCTGTGAAGACTCTGGTCCGGGAATTCCCGATTTGAACAAAGCAATGGAGAAAGGATTCTCTACGGCAAATGAATGGATTCGTTCTCTGGGTTTTGGAGCAGGAATGGGTCTGCCAAATGTACAATCAGTTTCAGACGAATTTTCAATTGAATCGAGCCCGAAGGGAACTATTGTGCGATCAACCATATTATTTAATGAACCCCATGAGATAGGTAAGGAGAATACGAATGAAGAACATTGAAGAGTTGAGCAAAGAACTCGGGTACTCTGTTTTTTCTATGGAGGAGGCAGGAGCTATTATACTGGATGGGTATACATCTGACTTATTATCTGATGTTATGGGTAATGCATCAGAAGATTGTGCATTAATAACTATTCAAGCTCATAAAAATACGGTAGCTGTTGCTTCCCTGATTGGAATACGGGCAATTATTCTTTGTAACGGAAGAACACCAGCATCGGATATGGTAGAGGCTGCCGCACGTGAAAAGATTGCTCTGCTGGGGACAGAAGAGAATCAGTTCACCGTTTCATTCAGACTCGCTCAGGCATTAGGAAAGGTGTAAATGAGTCGTATCTGCATTGATCTTCATAACCACTCGTGTCTTTCACCCTGTGGAAGTGACCATCTTTTACCCGCGATACTCGCTGTAGAGGCAGCTGATTGTGGAATCGATATTCTCGCACTTACAGACCATAACAGCTGCCGAAATCTGCCGGCATTTGCCGAAGCCTGTGAAATTGTAGGGATTACTGGAGTGTTTGGGCTTGAGGTCACTACTCTTGAAGAAATTCATGTTCTTACGTTATTTGAAAAGCTGGAAGACGCTTTAGCATTTGGATCATGGATTGAATCAATTCTCCCTAAAGTTCCAAATGCTGCAAGACTTTTCGGGAATCAACTTATTTGCGATGTTTCAGGTACTGTTATAGGAGAATCAGAACTATTTCTCTATGGGCCTGCCGAAATTACGTTTGATGATTTAATTTATAAGACTATTGGTGCAGGAGGGTTAGGTATTCCCGCCCACATAGATAGACCAGCAAATAGTGTCACTGCAAACTTAGGTTTTCTTCCAGATCTACCCTATTCTGCTGTTGAATCAATCGCAATCCCACCCATCGTGGATACCCGATTATATCCCGTTACTCAAGGCTCAGATGCCCACTATATTGAACACATTGGAAGAAGAAGGTGTTTTATAGAATCTGAAGTTACCGGTTTCTCAGCTCTTCGAGATGCTTTTGTACACAGTAAAATAACGTATCTTGGCCACTCATCAGAGCATTTTTAAAAAATTTTAAAAAAAAATTAAAAAAACTTCTTACCACTTCTTACATATATTTGGTCAATGTTTGATAGAAGTAGGGGTGTTTTGACCCTATCACATTTGTTTAAGCATGGGATTTTTATCATCATTGTCCTTTGTCAACTCTTGGATTATTCACAATTTCAAAATTACATCGGTTACAAGTTTCCCCCATTATTCATATAAATTTTTCATATACTCTTCTGGTTGTATATGTCATATGTACGACTTAATTACGATTTCTCACCAAGTGCGAAACATGGTTTGTAAGCAAAACTTATATCAAACTCACAACATCTGACATACCGATTAATTCTTTTTAATGTAAAGAATTATATGTTGACTTTGCAATAATACTTCCTGTATATTACAAACACAAGATGAGCTGGAAAGGAGCTCAGCGGAGGAAGAGGATGTTGAGAAACAACAAACTGATGAAAGTGATAACTCTGGTTCTTTTCATTGTTGTTCTTGGCATGTCCACCCTCGGAGCTCGTGTAGTAGCGAGTGAAACACTCACCATCCACGCTTATATTCCCCCACGAACAACTGTTTCTTTTAATGAAGCTGGCGAATTAGTGTTTAGTTCGAACGTCCCCACCGCTCAGGTCGCTGTGGCACAATATGAAAGTGCTACACTGCTTTCGGTCACAGCTCTCTAATTTATACAATGAAAGGGACCCTGACATCTTCTCTTCGAAGTCTTGGTCCCTTTCTTATATCTGTATCGGTATTTCCATTAAAGAAAATAATTATCTAACAAAAGAAACTTTCCAGTCACGAGACGTTTCTTGCAGTGCCGCAACATCTTTAGGATATCCCAGTGCCACTGCGAAAATCGGACTATAATCTTTCGGAAGAGCGAGTTTTTCCAAAAGAGGTTTCCCTGGGCCGTGTTCAAACGCCTGAACAAAAGATCCAATATAACAGGAACCCAATCCTAAAGCCGCTGCTGCTAAACACATATTTTGACTCGCATTAGCACAGTCGGCAATACTATAATGAGTTCCATCAGATGATACAAAAATCACCGTCGGAGCGTTATGGAAGACACTAAAATCCTTACTCTTCCCTCTCTCAATAAGCGATGGGACACCAGACTGCACAAGGACAGCAGCAACCGATCCACTGATTGCTTCAAGAAGCTGTTTATTTTGGACAACCGTCATGTGCCAACTCTGACGATTCATCGCTGTAGCGGCATGCAATCCTGCTTGAACAATACGCTCAAGTACATCTTCAGAGATCTGTTCTGCCGTGAATGAACGCACAGACCTTCGGTTCATAAGAATTTCAAGTGCATCAAGCATGTATATGTTCCTCCCTATCTGTTGTTGCGTCCAAATATTCTTAGTAAGAATAGGAAAATATTAATAAAGTCGAGGTATAAAATTAAAGCTCCAAGAATAGAGAGTTTTATATAGGTCTCCTCGTCCATTGAGGAACCGTAGGCATCATTCATCCGACGAATTTTTTGGGTATCCCATGCTGTTAAGCCAAGAAAGATCAGCACGCCAATCACAGAAATAACATAATACATTTGGCTACTACCAAGAAACATGTTGATAAGCGAAGCAATGATAATTCCCCACAATCCCATAATTAAATAGTGACCAACACCATCCAAATCACGTTTTGTGGTCATACCATATACACTCATCCCACCAAAAGCTGCTGCGGTAGTAAAGAAAGCTCTCGAAATCACCAGACCACTATAAGCATAAAATATGACTGAAAGAGTGATTCCTGTAAGTACCGAGTACCCGATAAATGATGCTATAGCAGTAGTAGAGGTCATTTTTTGTAGTCGAGCAGTTAAAAATATCACTAATGCAAACTGAGCAATAACTACTAGAAGAAAACTTGTTCCACTTCCTAGGAACATCCTCAGGAGAGTTTCACTCGTCGCAACAGCATAAGCAACTACACCAGTCATGGTTAAACCAGCTGTCATCCAGAGATATACATTTTTCAGAATGCTGCGTTCGCGATTTCTCACTTGTGAGAGCATCTGTGCATGTTGATTGGTCATAGGGTTACCTCCACATTCATGCTTACTATAATTTCACATGTTTCATCGTCAACGTCAACTCATACGTGTGATTCAATCCAGTTCGTCTTTCTATAAAGATACCATCGAACAATCATTTCTGCAGCATCTCCTATGAGTAGAGTCATCCACAACCAGAAAACAGGTGCAGATAACCAAAGAGTTACCAGTAACGAAAGTGGGACAAGAAAACCCCACTGCCCTACTAAACTGGCATATAATAATGGTCTATTCTTACCGGCACCGGTAAATGCTGCTCCCATTCCGCTCATGCCGGCTCCTATGAAAATGGCACATGCAATGATTCGGATTAGCGAAACACCCTCCGTGGGCACCTGAGCTCCACCCATAAATAGAGAGAGCATAGTCTTTGGAAATATGAGTATTGGTAATGCAAGAACCGATATGAAGAGAAGACAATCTATTGTAGTCAATCGAACAGCCTCTTTCGCTCTTTGCGGTTTTTTTGCACCGATACTGTGACCTATCACAATACCACTACCCATCGTAAGCCCCCACCCCGGCATCATCCCGAAAGAGTACAAACGAAACGAGATGCCTGCGACTGCAATAGCATCAGTACCATATAATGCTACCATTTTCAGAAACAAAGTGATTGAGAGGTTTCTGAATAAAAGTGTGAAACCAGAGGGAAGCCCGATGGCAAATAATCTTCGAGCAACAGTCCAGTCTAAGTGAAAAAGGTGTGAAAATGTAATTCGAATCGGCCCTTTTCCACGAAGAAGCAATACAAAACCTACTATAAATGCAACTGAAATAGATCCTACAGTAGCAAAGGCTGCCCCCTTCATCCCGAGCCCTAATCCGGGAATAGCAGTGCCGGGAATCGTTTTGAACATAAGAAAAGGATCTGCAATCATATTAAGAATTGCCGAACCAATGAGTAACCGCATAGGTGTTTTAGCATCGCCCGTGCACCTGAAAATGGTATTCACACTGTAAGACGAAAAGAATATTGGAAGGAATAAGACACGGATGAGTCCGTAATCCATCCCATACTTCACTACTTGAGCATCGCTGGTAAAAATTCCGAATAATTGACGAAGAGAGAGTCCAAGTACAATCATGCCCAAAACAGCTACAACAAATTTAAAGACGAGAGTCTGCTCAGCTATTCTTACAGTCCGTTCTTTGTCCCCGGCTCCGTGACTTTGGCTGATTAATGCCACACTGCTCGTTCCAACTATCTCGTTGAGCACCTCTATCATCCAGAAGAAAGTACTAAAAAGGGTCGCTGCTGCAATTGCAGAAGGGCTGATAAATCCTATCCATACCATATCGACAAGATCATAAACAGCTTGTAACAACATCCCAATCATAGTTGGAAGAGATAATCTGAGAATATGACGATTTACTGGTCCCTTATTAAGGTCTGACACTTCAGTATAATCCATGGCGAGTCAATCTATCATGGAGTATCATGTTTTCTCAAGCATAATCTCATGCTATATTCTCAGTATGGAATCTAAAGTGCTTCATACTAGTTCCCAGATAAAAAAAATGCTCATCGTATCCTGTGTAGTACTTCTTTTTATCGGATGTAGAACTCAGCAGGAAATTATCCGCACGCCCGAAGAAATTGCTTTTGGTGAGGAAGCTGTAAAAGAAATGATGGCTCTTGTAGTTGTGGCGGCAAGTGACAGTTTTTTTGAGGGAGGTCAGTGGAATACCATTTCAACCGAAGTTGTCCCAGTACAGGCAGGAAATGTTATCGCTTTACGAAATGAAATCCCCGGCATGAAACGATTACTTGATACTTACCTCAAGGAGACTCAAATAACCATATCAGCACTGGCTAAACAGATTCCAGAGTTTATTTCTGAGCAAATATCTCCGGATCTGTCCTTCTCTGATCCATATGCAATTATTGAAGGAGAAAATGATGCGATTACTCGCTATTTTGCTGCCACGGTATCAGACTCTGTAGAAAAATGGATTGAGAGTCAGCTGGAAGGAGATATTGGTAAAGAGGTATCTCTAGCTTGGGAAAAACTTATATCAACGTATAATACGTATGCAAAATCTCAAAACCTTCTAAACCAGCAGAATGACGACGCACCCATACCAATTATTGACGTTTCGTTCAACCGAACAGTAACTATCGCAATTCTGAGAAATCTGATAGGAGCTATGACAACTCAAGAAGCGTTATTAAGAACAATGGCACCAGCTTACGAGGATCCGAGAATCACTCTCTTCTCCTCACAGTAGACATACACCTCTAGTTGTCTAGGTGCCCGCTCTACCGTATAATCTGGTTATGGATCTTTTTGAACAACAAAGCGGATATGCACATCAACCTCTAGCGTATCGCATGAGACCAAGAACTCTTGAAGAATACATAGGTCAGGACCATATCATTGGAACTGGTCGCTTGCTGAGAAGAGCAATCCAGGCAGATCAACTTTCATCCATCATCCTCTATGGTCCACCTGGAACGGGGAAAACAACACTTGCTCGAGTTATCGCAAATACAACACGAAGTCATTTTAGTACATTGAATGCTGTGCTCTCTGGAGTTAAAGAGCTTCGATATGAAATTGAAGAGGCAAAAAACCGTCTGAATCATTTTGCAAAAAGAACTATTCTTTTCGTAGATGAAGTTCATCGATGGAATAAAAGTCAACAAGACGCCCTACTTCCATGGGTAGAAAACGGAACATTCATTTTAATAGGAGCAACTACTGAAAATCCCTACTTCGAGGTAAACTCTGCGTTAGTAAGTCGTTCTCGCATATTTCAACTTCTCCCCTTAGAGGCTCCAGAGTTATTCAGAATTGCAAAACAGGCTTTACAAGACAAAGAGAGAGGTTACGGTAATTGGGAAGTAGAATTTGAGCCTGGGGCTCTTGAACATCTAGTTGATATTGCACAAGGTGATGCACGCTCACTCTTGAATGCACTTGAATTAGCGGTGGAGACAAGTGGGGAATCTTTTCCCCCTGTACAACATTCAAGAATATACATATCTAGGGAAGCAGCAGAAGAGAGCATTCAAAGGAAAGTTGTCCTCTACGACAAAGAGGGAGATTATCATTTTGATATTATCAGTGCATTTATCAAATCAATTCGCGGAAGTGATCCCGATGCTGCACTTTACTGGATGGCTCGAATGATTCATGCGGGAGAAGATCCAAAATTTATATTCAGAAGAATGATGATAAGTGCATGTGAAGATATTGGAATGGCAGATCCATATGCTATCATGATTGTTGAAGCTGATGCTGCTGCATTTGAGAGGATTGGACTTCCCGAGGGACGATTTCATTTGACGCATGCAGCTCTCTACCTTTCTACAGCACCAAAATCTAATACTGCGATGGCTTTCTTTGATGCATTAAAGGCTATAGAGGAAGAACAGTCTGCGGATGTCCCAAACCATTTAAAAGATGGTAATCGAGATAAGAAAGGGTTTGGACATGGAGAGGGATATCTCTACCCTCATGCCTACCATAATCATTGGGTCCCACAGCAATATTTACCCAATGCCTTACAAGGAAAGGTTTTTTATCATCCATCACACGAAGGATATGAACAAAAAATACACGATGAAGTTCTTAGGAAACGAGAAAGCCAACTCGAATCGGTAGTGGTAGATCAATATTCATCTCATCTCACATATTCACCTGGTGACACGAATCGTGAAAAATGGGTTCAAAGAACTGTAGGCACGAGTGGGCTAATGCTGAACACTATACGTACTGAAGTTTTTGAACTTGCTTCTATAAAACGTCACGATCGTATCCTCGTTTTAGAAGCTGGTCACGGCTTGTTTGTCTGGGAAGCATACAGAAAAGCTCCAGAAGGTCTCATCGTTGCTCAAACATCAAATGAATCACACGTTATGCACATGAAACACTATGCACAGACGCTCGATGCACTAGACAGACCACTATTTTACAACATGCCACTACAACCAATGCTTGAGACGTTAGAACAAAACCTCCAGTTTGAATATATTTTAGGTCGAAATATTTTTACAATGCTTGCAGACACTCAAGCCCTGCTACCACAGATCCTTTCGCGTCTTTCAAATACCGGCACGTTCATCACAGCAGAAGTAGTACCCTCAGCAGGATCACGGCTCTCTCATTTTGTACAACATAAACAACACAAAGAACTGCTCGAATTGGGAGAATCCGTTATTTACGGGGAACATGGCAATAAAGCAACTTCCTGGAAATCTGATGATTTACTTGCAATTTTCAAATTACCAAACGTGATTATAGAAACAAAAGTAATTTCTGAAAAAGAAGAACGAACTATTTCAGTACAGGATCTCTCTCGTTGGATTACACAAAGTTATATGCCTATATGGGAATCGCTCAATATTTCTATGAAAGATAGAACAATAATAAATTCTCTTGCCGCAGAATTAGAACACAAAACTATCGCATGGACTCAGACAATAGTCATTATCGCTTGCAGCAGGGAGAGAAATGGGAATAATTAAGTACCGGTCCTGATTTTTCGGGCAACTTTTGGGTATTGGTATTGACAAAACAATCTTAATCGGGCAGATTATCGTACGTTGATTTGCGCTGGTGGAACCGGACTGCAAAGACATCTTGGTGGATGTAGTTCAATGGTAGAGCACCAGATTGTGGATCTGGTTGTTGCGGGTTCGAGCCCCGTCATCCACCCTTGTGCAGCACAGCTACACACGAGAGATTTACATGCGTTCGTAGCTCAGCTGGATAGAGTTCCGGACTTCGAATCCGTAGGTCGCAGGTTCGAATCCTGCCGGACGCATAGTTGTTTTTTTACATTGTATGGGCCGCTAGCTCAGCTGGTAGAGCAGCAGACTCTTAATCTGCGGGTCAAAGGTTCGATCCCTTTGCGGCTCATTTCACGCATAACATTCAAGGAATTGAATGGATACCACTGCGAGAGTGGTGGAACTGGCAGACACGCTAGACTTAGGATCTAGTACCGTAGGTGTGAGGGTTCAAATCCCTCCTCTCGCACTTGACCTTAGAGGCATAAAGTCTGTAAGATGTGGCAGTATTTTGCGAGAGTAGCTCAGTGGTAGAGCTCCACCTTGCCAAGGTGGATGTCGCGGGTTCAAATCCCGTCTCTCGCTCAAGAGCGATCCGGATTGCCGGGTCGCTTTTTTATTCAGTATTTGCTATTATTGGTTCTGTTATACCGCATTGCCCTTGCCGAGGTGCTTTGGCATGCTTACTATAGAGACACCACAGAGAAAGAGGAAAGAAATAGGATGATAGCTGAACAGAAAGTCAAAGAACTTGAAAAATCTGCCGTGGAGCTTACCATTAAGGTAAAACAGGAAGCGGTAGCCGAATCGTATACCAAAGTGTTGCAAAAATACACAAAAAGTCTTCAACTACCCGGCTTCCGAAAAGGAAAGGCTCCTGCATCGGTTTTAGAGCAAAAATTTGGACCAGCAATGCGTGAAGAAAGTGTGTACACGATTATTGATGACGCCGTTAAAGAGGCTTTGACACAGGTTGAGGATTCCTATAAACCTCTTCCATACAGTTCTCCAAGTCTTGTTGACGAAGAGAATATTTCAACTGATATAGACAAAGATCTTGAGTTTGCTGTTACGTACGACATCATGCCAATATTTACATTACCCACCTATACCGAATTGTCAGTTGAAGCACCAAAAGTAGAAATTACAGAAGATATCATTACCAAAGAAATCGATAAACTGAGAGAGCAGAATGCACTTGTTATCGAGAAAGACAAGTCAGTAGAACAGGGTGATATTATTACCGTTGACTATGTTGAACTCGATGCTGAGGGAAATGAAGTAGCGGGAACCGATAGAAAGGATTACGTCTTCACCGTTGGCAGTGAAACAAATTTCTATAAATTTGATAATCAGATTGTCGGCATGAAAAAGGGTGAGACTAAAACCATTGAAACAACATTTCCCGAAGATGCAGAATATCCGGAATATGCAGGAAAGACCATATCAATTACAATTGAAGTTAAGCAGATAAAAGTTCGCGATATACCTGAGTTGGACGATGAATTTGCACAGGATGTGAGTGAAGAATACAAAACTGTAGATGATCTTGTAACGGCAACTAAGGGAAAATTAGAAAAGAGTCTTGAGAGTCATCTAAAAGAAACAAAGCTGCAGAAACTTGTAGATAAGATTCTTGAGGATGTAACAATACCTGTTCCCCAATCAATGATTGAAATGGAAGTTGATTCCTCATGGAGACGATTTGTATCTCAATCGGGAATGCCAGAAGACCAGATTCTTAAATTTCTAGAATTCCAGGGACAGTCAAAAGATGATTTTACAGCTTCCTGGAGAGGACCTGCTGAGAAAAACATCCAGGTGCAGCTGCTTATGGAAAAAATTAAAGAGAAAGAAGCTTTCACTGTCGATGAAAAAGAACTGGAAGCTGAAGTAGAGAGACAGTTACAGGAAGTTACCGACGAAAATACGAAAGCATACTATAAGACTATGATTGAAGATGATATGAAAATTAAAAAAGCTGGAGATTTTCTGTTGGAACATAATACGATTACTGAGGGTGAAGCCATTTCATATGATGATTTCATGGCCGATCATCAGCATTAATCGCACGTGACTAACGGAGGCTACATGTCAGATCAGATACAGAATCCCCGCTCATCCCTCGTCCCGGTCGTTATTGAACACTCGGGAGTGGGAGAACGTTCTTTTGATATTTTTTCACGACTTCTTCGCGACCGCATTATTATTCTTGGCGAAGAAGTCACTGCTGCTTCCGCAAACATTGTGGTAGCTCAACTTCTATTCCTTGAGTCAGAAGATCCTACAAAAGATATCAGTCTCTATATAAATAGTCCTGGTGGCAGTGTTACTGCCGGGCTCGCAATTTACGATACAATGCAATATATAAAATGTGATGTTCAAACGATTTGTCTCGGCCAAGCAGCTTCCATGGGAGCATTATTACTCGCTGCAGGAACTGCTGGCAAACGAAATATTCTCCCTTCTGCAAGAGTGATGATTCACCAGCCGTGGGGAGGTGTAAATGGACAAGTATCAGATATTTCTATTCATGCCCGTGAGCTACTAAGAATTAAAAAACTTAGTGTTGAATATTTCGCTAAACACACTGGCAGAAGTTATGAAACCATAGCCTCAGATATTGAACGCGATTACTTTTTCACGGCTGAAGAGGCTGTCTCGTATGGTTTGGCTGACCAAATAATGAATAGGATTACATAGGAGTGTATAATGGCACGCAATAATAAAGTCTGTTCCTTCTGCGGAAGAAGTTCTAAAGAGGTGAAACGACTCATTGATGGTCCAGGTGTGGCAATCTGTGAGGATTGCATACACACATGCAATGATATTCTCAAAGCAGATCCTAGTCATACCTCGGTCTCAGAAGATTTTCTTGGAGAAATCCCAACACCTAAGGAAATCAACTCATATCTCGATGATTATGTTATAGGGCAGGACGAAGCAAAGAAGGTATTGTCTGTTGCTGTATATAATCACTATAAACGTGTAAAATATCAGGATCAGTTCAAAGCCGAAGGCTTAGAGATGGATAAATCGAATATCCTGCTCATAGGCCCCACAGGAACTGGGAAAACGCTTCTTGCGAAAACACTTGCTCAAAAGCTTCAAGTACCGTTTGCAATCGCTGACGCCACTACTCTTACCGAAGCAGGATATGTGGGTGAAGATGTTGAGAACATCTTATTAAAATTGATTCAGAATGCAAATGATGATATTACTGCTGCCGAACATGGTATTGTGTTTATTGATGAGATTGATAAAATTGCCAAGAAGAGCGAAAATGTTTCGATTACTCGAGATGTTTCCGGTGAAGGCGTGCAACAGGCTCTTTTGAAAATTATAGAAGGAACTGATGCAAGTGTACCACCACAAGGCGGACGCAAACATCCAAACCAGGAAATGCTTAAAATAAATACGCGAAATATTTTATTTATCTGTGGTGGTGCATTCGTAGGGCTCGATAAAGTGATTGAAAAACGCGTTTCTGCACATCAGATGGGCTTTGGAGCTAAATTAATTGGTACAGCAGATAGAGAATTAACTGATCTGTTTAAACAATTACATCCAGATGATCTTGTGAAGTTTGGTCTGATTCCTGAATTTATCGGTCGATTACCTATTCACGTCTCATTAAATCACCTCACAAAAGAAGATCTTATGAGAATTATCACTGAACCGAAAAATTCTATCATCAAACAATATGCAGCTTCCTTGAAACTCGATAAAGTCGAGCTGGTATTTCTTCCGGAGGCAATTGAAGCTATTGCAGAGAAATCTATCACTCAGAAAACTGGTGCACGTGGACTCCGGTCAATTGTTGAAAATATTATGATTGAAGTCATGTATGATATACCCTCTCGAACTGGAATAAAACGTGTAGTTGTAAATCGTGGTACGGTTGAGAATGCAACCCTTCCTGAGCTTGAGGAAGATCCTGCAGAAACAGCGTAACTGGAGCTTTATACATGTTTACCTATCCAGAAGTATCAACCGAAATTATTGAAGAAATTAAAAGTCGTTCTGTAGCGATTGTGATTGGTCATGTTGGGCCGGATGGCGATTGTATCCACTCACAGATTGCCATGCAGAAGCTTCTTCAACGACTTGGCCTTGAGGTACATCTGGTAAATGCTGGTCCATTCTCTAGAAAAGAAATAAAACAATACGAGCCTTTATTTGCACCGCATGTAGATACACAATTGCACGCAAAGAATCCTTTGGTTGTATTGGTAGACTGCTCAACACTTGATAGAATCGGTTATTTAGGAGAAGAGATTCAAGGGCTTACAGTACTAACAGTCGACCACCACGCTTCAGGTTCAAAATTTGGGGATTATTCTTATATTGTCCCCAAATCGTTCTCGACAACGCTCTGTATCATGCAATTCTATAAGGCATTTGAGATAGAGATGACCTATGAGATTGCGGACCATATCTTCTTTGGACTCGCTACTGAT
>Ga0334901_1002681_pt1 | contig 14712 bp, 10 predicted proteins | sample GraSluR3_MG_3_FD_207216 | JGI IMG/M metagenome (GOLD analysis project Ga0334901, IMG submission 207216) | Sludge microbial communities from methane-producing bioreactor in Wageningen University, Netherlands - Granular Sludge_15_08-R3 | ecosystem: Engineered > Bioreactor > Anaerobic >...
GGGTTAAGTTTGACATTATCTTTTCAAGTATCCCAAAATCCCCTGCTGGGGTCTATTGCGATTTAATAGAAGTTTCTAACGTAGAAAAAAGCCTACTAGTTCATATTCACAATCGAATTAATGAGATTAAAAGAAAAATCATTGCACAGGTAAACACTGAAATGCCAACCCTAAAGAATCCATACACCCTTTCTATTCGGACAAGTTTTCTGAAAATTCTTGGGGATGTTACAAAGGATAAAAAGAAGTTCCAGTTTCATCTACTTAAAGTGATCCCCCAAATTTACACTGACACCTATTATAACGACCCCTTACTCCTACCAGCCTTTGTCGATAAGGTTGAGTATAATATTCGAGAAGGAAATCAGTCTTTCACAACCCTTAAATACGACTTTTACTTTTTAATGAATATTCAGAAAAAAAACAATCTTATGGAAATAACCCAAACAAAAAGTTATGAGCTAGGACGTAACCTAGGCATAATGGCAAGGCAATTCGCTGCTTGGCGAAATGATTGTCCAATAAAATCGTTCGAAAAATCTTATGTAGGGAATCTATCACGCCGCATAAGTTCAATTGATGAACTGGTAAAGTTTTCAGGATTTATTAATGAGAAATTAGTCATTCACGAGAGGCTATACCCAGATGTGAAAAATGCTTACCTAGAATTAGTGGGACTAGTTAAAGAGTTTAAAGGAGAAAAATACAGCAAGCATAATTGCGCCCTTGGATTCTTTGAAACCTACTATGCCAGTGGCAAGAAAAATGAGAATCAAGTTGAAAGTAGTTTAGATAATTAAACCCTTAAAAAATACTATTATGGTTAATACTGTTGACAAATCAGAAATTTTGTTCCTATTTGAGAGCAAATACACTATTCCTAATGGCGACCCCTTTACAGGAGAGCAAAGATACGATGAGGAAACCAAGCGCGTGCTAGTTTCTGATGTAAGAATAAAACGCTATGTACGAGACTTTTTTATTGAACAGAATCTTATTCAAAAGGAGAAGAAATATGAAGTCTATGTTTTTAACGACAAATCTCAGATTGGAGAAGGAAGTACCGAATCTGGTTCTTCAGCAAGAATGCAATCTCTATGGGCAGATTACTACGAAAAAAAACCTGGAAAAAAAGAGATTGGAGCAGAGGCATTAAATCTAATTAAAAAATGTATTGATGTTAGGTTGTTTGGGGGAATATCAACAGAAAAAGATGCTGCTGTAAACCTCACCGGACCAGTTCAATTTGCTCTTCTAAATCCATCACTGAACAAAAGCGACCTCAGAATACATCAGAACACTTCGGTTTTCTCATCTAGTGCAGAGAAATCCAGAGGAGCAATTGGAACAACCACAGTGGTGCCATACGCAATAAACCAAATACACGGTTGGATTAATCCCTACTCGGCAATTCAAACAGACCTTAGCAATGATGATATAAAGGAACTTTTTAGTGCTATGTGGAAAAGCATTAATAATATTAATACTAGAAGCAAGTCAAACCAAAGTTCTGTATTGCTAATCCAAATAGTTTACAATGAGCCAAACGATAAACTTTACGGAACAGATAAGTTAATAACGATTGAATCGAGCAAAGAAGACGAGCAAATTCGTTCGATGGACGACTACACGTTCAACTTTTCGAGGTTAAAAGAAATTGCGGAGTCAACTAAAATAAAGACAATTAGATACTACACTGAAATTCCTGAGGTAAAAGAAACTATTTCAAAACTTGGTTCAAAGTTCACAGAAATGAGCATTTAATATGGATGCAGTAAAATTTAGGGTAAATGGCAATTGGGCGCAGTTCCGAAAGGCTGAAACCAATAACAACCCCTTGTCGCACGACTTTATGACCAAAACGGCATTTGTAGGACTAATAGGTGCAGTTATAGGAATTAATCGTGAAGATATGAGAGAACACTTCCCCTTGCTTTGCGATGGTTTGCTTTTTGGGCTACAGGTTAATAACGCAGTAGTAAAACAATCTTGGGGTTTCACTTTACGGAGCGTTTCAAACAGTTGGGATAAGTCGCCTAAACAGATGGAGTTTATTAAAAATCCAGACTACACAATTATTTGTGGTTTGAAAGACAACGCCTGTGCTGAACTCTTTGAAAAATTCAAATCGCATTGTCAGCAAGGTAAAGCTTGCTATTCGCCAGTACTTGGTTTGCATAATTGTCCTGCGGATATTTCTTTTATAGAAACAGGAAACCTAGCTGAAAAGGAGGGTGTTTTTGAAACACTTGGATTTGTTACTGATAATTATAAGCCGATGATGGATGAACTCACAACTTTTAGAATAGGATTTGATAAGATTCCAACGTATCAAAATAGCGACTTTTGGAATATTCCTGAGCGATACGTATCTGTTGTTTATCCGTCTAATCAGTCAAGGATTAAAGTGCAAGGGGCATACTATGAGTTTAACGACCAAACACGATGGTGCTTAATTTAGAGTTCAAATCTCATCCAGATAAAAAGCTGGAGGAGCATATTAAAGGAGTGGTGGAGTTAACCCTACACCGCTCCTCTAGCCCAATTGCTTATTGGGCTGCACTTTTTCACGATATTGGGAAGATGAACCCTAATTTTCAAGCAAAGTTGAAGGGGGAAACCACTGGAGGATATAGCAATCACTCCTACCTATCATTACTTGCCTTTACAAATTTTGCACTAGCTAATATTGATTTGCTAAAAGAGAAGTGCAATGTTGAAAGCAATGAGGAGTTTGCTTTATTTGTGTTATTGGTATCTGTTATAATTGGTAAACACCACGGAAATCTTCCTGATTTTGAGAATTTCTCCCCAAGTTCAGAAGAACTCATAACAGCCTATGCGTTTTTTCAAGAAAATGCGGATGTTTTACCTATTCAAGAATTCATTGAGAAAAGGCTTAATCTACTATCTGAAGATTTCTCTCTTGCGCTAAACAAAAAAACTGACAAAATCCTTAAATTCACTGATAGAATTCACAAGAGTGCTTGGAAGAAAAATCCACTTAAATATTTTATGGATACTCAGTCTGCATTTGCTGCTTTAATTGAATCAGACAAAAGGGACGCAGGCAGTAATATTGATTTTTACTTTAAAACATCAGTTGCCCAAAACGTAGATAGTTTACGAGGTTCGTTGACTTCAAAATTTGAATTATTCGATGATTACTCAAGTATTTCTAGCCTAAACAGACTGAGAACAGCTATTAGAGTCGAAGCTGTAAAGGGTGTAAGAAAAGCCATTCAAAGGGAGGAGCGCATTTTTACACTTACAGCACCTACTGGAGCGGGGAAAACATTCTCATTACTAGCCGTAGCCGATGAGATTAGGAGCGAAAAGGGGGATTTAGGTATTATTTACGCCTTGCCTTTTCTTTCAATTACAGAGCAGGTTGAAGATATTGCAAAAACTTTACTTAAAGATGTTCTTTCAATTAACTCAAAGGCAGAGAATGATAGGATAGAAAGAGCTCAACAACTATACGAAAATGAGCAAACTCCTGAGAATTTGGTTAAGATATTAAAAGAGGATTTTGTTCAGAACACTTTTGACCATCCCTTTATAATCACAACGTTTGTTCAACTGTTCGAAACTCTTGTTAGCAACAGAAACTCTACTCTTCTAAAACTGCCAAATTTTGCTAATCGTATTATTCTTATCGACGAGGTGCAAGCATTGCCCCCTCGTTTATACATCTTCTTTACAGCTTGGCTCCACGAGTTTTGTAGAAGGAATAATTCCTATGCAGTTCTTTCTACAGCCACTATGCCCAAAATGGAAATTCCTATAAAGACTAGCGCTAATGAGGAATTGCGAGCTGATTTACTTTTTGTAGATTACTCTCCGCCTAAGGAGTTGATTGATGCAGCAAAATATTTCAGTGAGGATACTTTTAATAGATATAGAATAGATATACTGACTGATAAGTATAATGTTGATGAATTGGCGGAGCATATCCTTAAACAAGAAAATTCCAGCCTAGTAATTCTGAATACAATCGCAGACACTAAGGCGCTATATGATAAACTCGAATATCGGTGTGAGAATTTGTTCCTTCTAAATACACATTTCATACCCGATGACAGGAGTAGGATAATTGATGAGATTAAAGCAAAATTGGCGGCCAACATTAGGGTTGTATTAATAACTACTCAACTTATTGAGGCGGGTGTTGATATTGATTTTCCCATTGTTTACAGAGACTTATGTCCTTTGCCAAGTTTAATCCAGAGTGCAGGTAGGTGCAACCGTAATAAAAAAATTGAACTTGGTCAAGTATTCTTTCTTCAACTTATAAATGATAAAGGAAGGTCTAGGGCATCGCTTATTTATCGTGATGAAGCAAAAGTTTTTCTCGATTTTTGTATTAAAGAACTAAAGAGCGGGATACTTGAGAAGGAACTCTTCGGCGTGCAATCGAAATTCTTTGAGTATATAAAGGATAACCTAAGTATTGGCGACTTTATTTCGGGTCATGAAAGCCGAGTTAATATGGTTGAATCTGTAAACAGGGCAAGGTTTGAAACATTGGGGAGTTTTAAACTTATTAACGAGAATGTTGGTGAGCAAATACAATTTTACATTTTAAAAGATGAAAATGACTTTATTTACGAAGATTTAGAATTGCTTTTAGCAAAACTTTCTGCATCGAAGACGTTTACTGAAAGGCAAGAACTTAGAATTAAGTTAAGTTCTTTTCAAAAAAAACTTAATGGCAGGATTCTTAATGTAAGGCTGAATAAATACAATAAATCGCAGTATCCTATAGACAACTTCGTTTACGAAATCATGGGAATTAAGTTTATTAGCCATACTAATTATTCTTCCAAAACTGGCCTTATAGTTAATAATGTTGAAAACTGCTTTCTATAATGGATGTTACAGGTACATTAATAGCCTATTTTTTTTACTGTCATAGAAGAATGTGGCTGCATGCTAATGGTATTCGGTTTGAAGACACTTCCGAGGATGTTGAAATGGGTGTGTTAGTTGAAGAAACAAGTTATAATCATCGCTCAAGTAAATATGAGCAGATTTCATTTGGTCCCATAAAGATTGATTTCTATGATGCTAAAAATAAGGTAATTCATGAAACTAAAAAATCGAGTAAGTTCCACGAAACACATATTTGGCAACTCAAATATTACATTTATATTCTTGAATTATCAGGAGTTAGCAACGTAAATGGTATTCTTGAGTATCCACAGGAAAGAAAAACAGAAAAAGTTGAACTCAACGAGGATGATAGAAAGCATTTAGAAAAAATAATTGATTCGATAAACAAACTATTATCATTAGATGATTGTCCTCCAAGGATAAATAGTCCGAAATGCAAAAATTGCTCCTATTTCGATTTCTGCTGGAGCGGGGAGGAGTAATTTTAATAACACCCCTGACAGGGGATTAAACCCTGTCAGAGGTAAATAAATAAGACCATGTCCACAACCGAACCCCTAATTGCTGGCAACTACTACCACATCTACAACAAGGGTGTGAATGGGATTAACCTGTTCTACAGTTCCGATAACTACCAGTATTTCCTTCGGAAGTACGATGAGCATATCGACCCCATTGCCGATACCTTTGCCTGGTGCTTGCTAGGCAACCATTTCCATTTGTTGGTGCGGATTAAGGAGGCTGATGAGATAGTAATTGATAGAATTTCGAATCGAGGAGGAAAAACCCTGTCAGGGTTTCAAACCCTGACAGGGGTGGAAAAGGAGGAAAAACTCATCCAATTCGCATCGAAAAGTTTTTCCAATCTTTTCAACGCCTACGCGCAGGCATTAAACAGGCGGCAAGGCCGCCAAGGAACTCTTTTTGAACGCCCATTCCGCCGTAAGGTGGTCGATAGCGAGCGATACTTTCGCCAGTTGGTGGTTTATATCCACTCAAACCCTGTGCACCACGGATTTACCGATAATTTCAAGGACTACCCTTGGTCATCGTACGGTTCAATAGTATCGTCCAAACCCATTAGTTTACAACGGAATCAGGTGCTAGGTTGGTTCGATGGGAAAGGCAACTTTGTGGACACGCATAGGCAAATAATCGATTTTGATTTTATAGACCATTTGATAATTGAGTAAAAGTACCCCTGACAGGGTTTTAAACACTGTCAGGGGTGGAAAAAGACATGAAAAAATCCTACTATCTCTTTAACCCTGGCCGCCTTAGCCGCAAGGACAATACCCTGAAGTTTACCCCCGTTGATGAGGACGGAAAGGAGGGACAGCCCCGCTTTATCCCTGTTGAAGGAGTTGACGATATGTATGTACTGGGTTCACTCGATGCCAATAGCGCATTGTATAATTTTCTGGGTAAGCATGGTGTTTGCGTCCATTTTTTCGATTATCACGAGAACTACACTGGATCATTCATGGCCAAGGATGGGCTTTTGGCTGGAAGGATGATTGTGTCGCAAGTCGATTATTTCTCAAACAAAGCCAAGCGAATAGCAATAGCACAAAAGTTTGTCGAAGGGGCATCGCATAATATGCTAAAGAACTTACGGTACTATGATACCCGAGGCAAAGACCTATCTTTTGAAATAAATCAGATTGAGCAGTACCAGGTGGGAATTGCCGAATCTAAGAAGGTTGAGGAGTTAATGGGAATCGAAGGGAATATTCGACAGAGCTATTATCAAGGGTTTAACAAAATTCTAAACGATTTTGAGATGGGCGCTCGAACTAAGCAACCCCCACAAAATCCCATTAATGCACTAATATCGTTTGGCAACATGATGTGCTATAGCCAGAGCCTAAGAGCCATACACCAAACGCAGCTAAACCCAACCATATCGTACCTGCATACACCTGGCGAACGACGATACTCCCTTGCGCTTGACATTGCAGAAATATTTAAGCCCATACTTGTTGACAGGGTTATTTTCAAAGTAATTAATAAACGCGAGTTACAGGATAAACATTTCAGCGAGCAGCTAAATAGATGCCTGCTTAACGAGAATGGAAAAAAGATATTTATAAGAGCATTTGAGGAAAGACTAAGCGAAACCATTCAGCATCGAACCCTAAAGAGGAACGTTAGCTACAAACATCTTTTAAAGTTGGAATGCTATAAGCTTAGTAAGCATTTGCTGGGTATTGAGGAGTATAAGCCCTTTAAAATGTGGTGGTAGTAATATTTTTCACCCCTGACAGGGCTTCAAACCCTGTCAGGATAAAGAATAAAAAATGTACATAATACTAGTTTACGACGTTAACCAGAAGCGAACCGCAAAGATGCTTAAGCTTTGTCGTAAGTATCTTAGCTGGATTCAGAATTCGGTTTTTGAAGGAGAAATTACTGAAGTGAAGTTGAAGGAGCTTAAACATAGAGCAAATGAGATTATGGATGAAGAGGATAGCTTAATTCTCTTTAAAAGCAGAGAGAGTAAATGGCTCGAAAAAGAGGTTATAGGACAAGAACGAAGTTCAACAGATACAATGCTTTAGCAGTTCATCGCATTGTCGAACGTAAAAAATTCAACGCTTATTGAAGTGTTTTTCTAATATGTAAAAAGAAAAGGTTCTTTGATATCTTGTATAACAGCAACATACAATAGTTGTCGAACCCCAGGGGAAATTTCATTAATGGAGTTCGACAACTCCAATTAGCTTATTTATTAATTCACAAGTGGCAAATAAGCTGTAAACCAATTATTTTTTTTGATAATTTTACGCCTTCCAATCATCCCATAGTGGAATTGAAACTTTGTAAAAAACAATACTGGTGGGACGCCAGAATTTCTTCCAATCATCCCATAGTGGAATTGAAACATGAATGTATAGTTGCTAACGGCTGGGGTGTGTTTTCTTCCAATCATCCCATAGTGGAATTGAAACACGTATTTTTTCAGAGCACCCGCTCCGTCAGATACTTCCAATCATCCCATAGTGGAATTGAAACCTTGAGGGGGTTACCGATGAATGGGATGAGCTACTCTTCCAATCATCCCATAGTGGAATTGAAACATCTCACCAAGTGAAAGTTTCTTAAACTTACGCCAGCTTCCAATCATCCCATAGTGGAATTGAAACTGGGGTATTATGCGAAACAGGCTAATTGACTACTGCTTCCAATCATCCCATAGTGGAATTGAAACACAGGGAAAGTAATAAAGGATTTCGGAGTTACAGTCTTCCAATCATCCCATAGTGGAATTGAAACTGGGTATCATCTCGGGTACGGTGTACTGCCGAAAGGCTTCCAATCATCCCATAGTGGAATTGAAACGGTATGAAGCGGCCTGTGTTGCGCCTGCGGCAGGCTCTTCCAATCATCCCATAGTGGAATTGAAACAAGGAAATCCTCTCCTCGTTAGCCACGCTTAGTACGCTTCCAATCATCCCATAGTGGAATTGAAACAGGTGAATGACCACGTGGAGGTAATTCCGCAGTATACTTCCAATCATCCCATAGTGGAATTGAAACTGTTTTATACTTGCTGTTAGGCATCTGTAAAAATTCTTCCAATCATCCCATAGTGGAATTGAAACATGAATAATCGAATAGGCAAACTACTCCTACCCATTCTTCCAATCATCCCATAGTGGAATTGAAACGTTTAGTAATGCAATGTAATTTGTTCATAGTAGTAACTTCCAATCATCCCATAGTGGAATTGAAACTTTTAGCCGCTGCTCCCACTACAATGAACCCGAATCTTCCAATCATCCCATAGTGGAATTGAAACTGAGAATAAAGCCCGTTAAAGAGGACTCATGGGTGCTTCCAATCATCCCATAGTGGAATTGAAACTAAAATATTTGTTGCTTTCTGATACTTCCCATGAACTTCCAATCATCCCATAGTGGAATTGAAACCAAATTCCCATGAGGTTTGGAGGATTTTCATCCCAGCTTCCAATCATCCCATAGTGGAATTGAAACTCACACAGCCCATTAATAGCAAGCCATACAGCACACTTCCAATCATCCCATAGTGGAATTGAAACTCATTTCGCTGAAAGGTTGGATAGGTGCATAGGCTCTTCCAATCATCCCATAGTGGAATTGAAACATGGTCGGCACGTTTAACCATAACATAGTGGCTCGTACTTCCAATCATCCCATAGTGGAATTGAAACTTGATGCCGCTGTTGAGGGAGGTAAAAGGATAAGGCCTTCCAATCATCCCATAGTGGAATTGAAACTTTTACGTTGAAATACTTTTTTAGTTAGCCTGTTAAACTTCCAATCATCCCATAGTGGAATTGAAACAGATTCAAAGAATTTGTCTCGCAGTTGCGTCTCTTTCTTCCAATCATCCCATAGTGGAATTGAAACGGTTGGAACTAAAATACAAAGCATGGGTTGAAGGGCTTCCAATCATCCCATAGTGGAATTGAAACACGGAGGCAGAAATAGTTGAAGAGCCTGAATTTGAGGCTTCCAATCATCCCATAGTGGAATTGAAACTAAATGTATGGTAATGTTTTGTCAAAATCACCATACTTCCAATCATCCCATAGTGGAATTGAAACGGAGAAGAGGCGGAGGAAATAACGGTACGGTAATATCTTCCAATCATCCCATAGTGGAATTGAAACATGGGTAATAACAGATTTTGAAACAGTAAAAAAACTCTTCCAATCATCCCATAGTGGAATTGAAACAATAACATATTCTGGTTATGGATTAGACGATGGTCTTCCAATCATCCCATAGTGGAATTGAAACTAGGCAGTGGTTCGCAGTTGTCCGATTATGTTGAACCTTCCAATCATCCCATAGTGGAATTGAAACAAGAACTAAAGACGGTTACTTTAATGCAACAGAGTTCTTCCAATCATCCCATAGTGGAATTGAAACTCGAGGGAAGATTAAACGCAGACAGGCAGCCAACCATCTTCCAATCATCCCATAGTGGAATTGAAACGTAATTGCATTATGGAGTAGGATTTGCTTGACCTCCTTCCAATCATCCCATAGTGGAATTGAAACCAAAATGCACTGGCCGTGTCAGGGCGTGCGGATATTCTTCCAATCATCCCATAGTGGAATTGAAACTTAGACCATGAACTGGAGCGAATACGAGGAACGCTACTTCCAATCATCCCATAGTGGAATTGAAACTCGTTTACTATAGTGTCAGCATACTCCTTTGCCGAACTTCCAATCATCCCATAGTGGAATTGAAACATGTATGGTAAGGTTGTAACTCCTTACCCTGCAGACTTCCAATCATCCCATAGTGGAATTGAAACTCGCATGCTTGATGGTTTTGGCCTCCAGAAACCCTGGCTTCCAATCATCCCATAGTGGAATTGAAACTTGATAGGCCATAAGGATAAAGAGAGGGTGATTGCCTTCCAATCATCCCATAGTGGAATTGAAACTATATTCGATAATCTTTCTGGGCGTTGGATAAAAGTCTTCCAATCATCCCATAGTGGAATTGAAACTCAATAAGGCTTCCAAACCTGTACGCCTCGGTTGGGTCTTCCAATCATCCCATAGTGGAATTGAAACATGGTTTTTTCAAGCTTGCCGCTAATGGTCAGGGGCTTCCAATCATCCCATAGTGGAATTGAAACTCTTGTTAGCCGAGTTAAAACTTTGACCGGCCGAAGCTTCCAATCATCCCATAGTGGAATTGAAACTTTATGCTATGGGTTAATGGGGGCGGACGGAAATTCTTCCAATCATCCCATAGTGGAATTGAAACTAAAGAGGGATTGACGTTTCACCCTTACGTTCACCCTTCCAATCATCCCATAGTGGAATTGAAACACAAAACCTCAAGCGACGAGCTTATTGAGGAGAGCACTTCCAATCATCCCATAGTGGAATTGAAACAACTAAAACGGAATTTCGCCATCAACAGAATGAAATCTTCCAATCATCCCATAGTGGAATTGAAACTTACAGAAAAAGTACCGCAGATAACAACTTTGCCTGCTTCCAATCATCCCATAGTGGAATTGAAACACAATCAAAATTGGCTTGAAAGCCTAGACCCCATTACTTCCAATCATCCCATAGTGGAATTGAAACCAGAATCACTAGGTGCTTCACAAGGTTTTTCATTGCCTTCCAATCATCCCATAGTGGAATTGAAACAGATTTGGGAGGGCGAAAAGGATCAGTTCCAATTCGACTTCCAATCATCCCATAGTGGAATTGAAACCAGATTTACCTTGCTACCTTTGCTACCTTATGCTACCTTCCAATCATCCCATAGTGGAATTGAAACGTTAGTAAGCAACTCGACGAGGTGATTAAGTTCAAAACTTCCAATCATCCCATAGTGGAATTGAAACATATCTATCATAAAAAATCCGGTGGCAATAGGTGCCCTTCCAATCATCCCATAGTGGAATTGAAACTTTCATCGGAGGTATATTTGGCTGCTTGTTCCATCTCTTCCAATCATCCCATAGTGGAATTGAAACACCAAAACCTAAAACACCTAAACCAAGCAGCAAAAAACTTCCAATCATCCCATAGTGGAATTGAAACAAATAGCCGCTCATTCTTCCGAAAGGAAGCCCATGCCTTCCAATCATCCCATAGTGGAATTGAAACACGGTATGCGACGAGGATGGGGTAGGAGGCGGTGTTCTTCCAATCATCCCATAGTGGAATTGAAACAGATTTTTCAATGATATTAGTATCATCGATACCAACTTCCAATCATCCCATAGTGGAATTGAAACGGGCATAAGTATGCGCTTTATCTTGGTGAAATCCTTCTTCCAATCATCCCATAGTGGAATTGAAACAAAAGATGAAAAACGATAAGGTATAACGATTCTATCCTTCCAATCATCCCATAGTGGAATTGAAACGTCTAATCCATAGTTTCCATCTTTTGCTTCATTTCTCTTCCAATCATCCCATAGTGGAATTGAAACATATTTACCGTTACGCTACTCATACCTTTTCAATCTCTTCCAATCATCCCATAGTGGAATTGAAACAAGGTAGTAGCCAAAGAGCGAAACTGCGGGTATACGCTTCCAATCATCCCATAGTGGAATTGAAACTTCCATGCAGGTTTGCATGTTCTTTGGCTTACTTCTTCCAATCATCCCATAGTGGAATTGAAACATTTTACTATATTCTCTATTTCTCTTACTGAAAACCCTTCCAATCATCCCATAGTGGAATTGAAACACATTCCGATTGGAACGCTGAACGAGAACGACATGACTTCCAATCATCCCATAGTGGAATTGAAACTTAACGTGTAGCAATTTGCCCCCTCTACAGAGGCCTTCCAATCATCCCATAGTGGAATTGAAACAATTTGAGCGAGTAAGTATAAACGTAAGCCTCTGCTCTTCCAATCATCCCATAGTGGAATTGAAACACCATTTGCAAATGTTACAGCGTCGGGATCGTATCGCTTCCAATCATCCCATAGTGGAATTGAAACATTCATGTATTGGTCTCATGTTGTTTGTTTTTTAGTCTTCCAATCATCCCATAGTGGAATTGAAACGTTCTTTATTAGCGTATAACTCTTGAATCGCAGGTACTTCCAATCATCCCATAGTGGAATTGAAACTTAAGCAAGGAAAGTAAGAAACATCTAAGCTACGTTCTTCCAATCATCCCATAGTGGAATTGAAACTCAATTTCAGGAAATATCTTTTGAATTTCTTCCCACTTCCAATCATCCCATAGTGGAATTGAAACACCTCTGCAGTAGCATAAGAAGTTTCAAAAACCACCTTCCAATCATCCCATAGTGGAATTGAAACGCGGTAGCCCCATTTATACCCCTTATAGGCTCTGCCCTTCCAATCATCCCATAGTGGAATTGAAACAAAACACAACGATAGATGAGCGTGCCAGCGTGTTTTCTTCCAATCATCCCATAGTGGAATTGAAACAAACAGCGAAACAAATTGAGCAACGTTCTCGAATGTCTTCCAATCATCCCATAGTGGAATTGAAACATTCGTTAACGGCTAAGAGGTGGTCGCACGCTGGTTTCTTCCAATCATCCCATAGTGGAATTGAAACGTATATAAAGACGGCATTGAGATTAGAAAAGCCATTCTTCCAATCATCCCATAGTGGAATTGAAACTTGATATTATTAAGGATAAAATTGAGAAAGCAGGCTACTTCCAATCATCCCATAGTGGAATTGAAACTACTAACGTGCGAGCAACAACAGGCATTTTACAACGCTTCCAATCATCCCATAGTGGAATTGAAACTTGTGATAATGCCTTCATCAGCATAAATTGTGTTACCCTTCCAATCATCCCATAGTGGAATTGAAACCAACGCCTGCAACGCTGCCCAAATGCCACTGCTCTCTTCCAATCATCCCATAGTGGAATTGAAACGAGCTTGGCCACAAGGTGGTGAGCGTTCTCAAACAACTTCCAATCATCCCATAGTGGAATTGAAACTACGATATGGTTTTACCGTTACGGCGTGGTTGCGATCTTCCAATCATCCCATAGTGGAATTGAAACTGGTTGGCTATAAACGTGTGCCCATCGCTTTCAGCCTTCCAATCATCCCATAGTGGAATTGAAATTACTTTGTACGGTTCCGTCATGCCCTTTTCGAAACCTCCCAATCAACCCCGAGGTGTTTTAAATTTTTAAATCCTGACAGGATTTAAACCTGTCAGGATTGAATTACCAAAATTCCCTCTTCTACATCTTCACAAACCTGCCGCTCCAAACCTTGTTGGCTGTAACTATTTTTACAAGGTAAACGCCGCTTGGTAGCGTTGCTGCGTTAAGGGTTATTTCGTTGTTTTGTACTTGTGTATCAATGCTAATATTTGCTCCTGCTGCATTGACTACCATAACGCTTAGGTTTTTTGAGGTTGTTGGGTTAACAATGCGTACCCTATCGTTAGTGGGGTTTGGGTAAAGGCTTAGCTTACCTTGCATGTTTGCAAATACCGACGAAACCTCGGTGAAGTAGGCAGTAGCGCTAAGGTTTTGGCTTATTGTAATTTGCACCTCGCTGGTTTGGTATGTTGCATCGCTAACCTCCCACCGGTCGAATTGCCATCCATCGCTTGCCGATGCGGATAGGGTTATTTCTGTTCCATCGGTAAACTCAAGGTTGTTTCCAATAAAATTGGTAAATCCATTCCCTGATGTTGTTACATCAAGAAGATGGGTGGGAGCCGATGTTGGATTTAGTTCAAACTCGTAATACCCCAACGGAGCAACTAGAGGTTTGGCTGCGGTTTTGCTATTGATGTTTGTTGCGCTAATGTAATAGTAAACAGTGCTGTTAACGGGTTGGCTGGGTATTGTTGCTGTGTAACTTTCGCCTTCGCCTTGCTGCATGGCTACTTCGTTAAAACCAGCGGTTGCATCGGTGCTCCAGAATACCGATGCATTGCTAATCCCCTCAGCCGACGAAATGGTTGCATCTACCGTGTAGCCCTGTGTTGAGTAATCAATTACTCCGAAGTAGGGTGCATGGCTAATAAGTATGGGATCGTTAGCTGCTATTTCGCGGGTAATGCAGTGAATGGCCCCACTGGCAGGTATTACGTTACGCATGTTAATGCCTACCACGTTGTAACCTGGCATGGCTTCGCGATAAATATCTAGCGCTTCATCATCTTGCGGAAGCCCGTAAACAGGCACAAGCACTAGGCCGTTTAGTATAACAGCGTTGGTGTAGGTGAGGTAGTCTGGGTCGTAATACGTTCCTTCATCATCAGGATATTCACCGTTCTCATCGGCTGGCATGGGGATACGCACAACCCTGTACGG
>Ga0334901_1002685_pt1 | contig 14702 bp, 4 predicted proteins | sample GraSluR3_MG_3_FD_207216 | JGI IMG/M metagenome (GOLD analysis project Ga0334901, IMG submission 207216) | Sludge microbial communities from methane-producing bioreactor in Wageningen University, Netherlands - Granular Sludge_15_08-R3 | ecosystem: Engineered > Bioreactor > Anaerobic > Unclassified...
CTCCCGGAATACTATTTACCATCACTTCATAAAGATCTTCCACAGTCTTGATAAAATGGCTTTGACCAAGGATGATATTGCAATCATCGGGAAAATTCAGTTGAAAGTTCTTCAGTTCCATGTGATACCTCATAGCCGCATATTTAACTATACAAGTAAAAAAACTTTGCAAGAGTGTCAAGCAAAATGTGCCTCTTTAATCTCGATATCTTGAGCTAAGGTAAAATGAATCGTAAAAAACTACAGTATACTGCAGCTCGCCCCGAAGTTTATCCGGCAAAACCAGCTTCCAGATCCAGGCAACGGTCTAGCGTGGAACTATCAGCGAGGGCTATCTTGGATTGCCAGCATCTGAAGCATCGCCCGGGCATGAGCTTTTGCCCCTTCCCCTTGTTCAGCAACTGGGCCCACACAGGCAGGGCATCCATTTTCGCATTCGCACACCGTGATTTGCTCCAGAGCGGCCTTAAACAGCTCGTCCTGGATCTCATAGATCTTTTTGCAGAGACCAATGCCACCCGGGATCATGTCGTACAAAGCTATCATGGGATCTGCATCGCTAAGAGGAGATTCCGGTTCAAAGCTAACTCCGAGATTGCTGGGATCACACATTACAAAAAACGGGGCGAGGTTTTGTAATAGATACGCCAAGCCAGAAAGACCACTCTGAATGCGCACCTGTTGCTCTGCCAAGTGATGGCAGCGAGGGCAGAGTGTGACTAGATTTGATTCCACATTTGCCTCATCCACAGAGCTGAATCTGCGGATGGGGATCCTGTGATGCACATCCCAGGCCCGATCAAGTTCTTTAGCCTGACACTTGCAGCAGCGATAGCCATCCCGTTTGCGGATCTCGGCGCTGATCTTCTTCCACTTTGGACCATAGTCGTTACGATCACTATTCCACAAGCCGCTTTCTCGCAGCTTATTGACAGTCGCGCCATTGAACGAGATCCACCAAGCCATGGTATCCAGCTCTTGTATAGGCAGATCCAGGGGCTCTGTGCCTAGCTGTTCCTGGGTGCCAAAGCGGATCTTTTTGAAGCCTGTTACTTGGGATTGCACAATGACCCGTCCAAAATACTTTTTTCCCCACATAAAAGTGTGTACTCGGGTTAGTTTGAGCAGGATCAATTCCGTTTCCCGCAGGGCTTGGGTGTAGTATTCTGCTATCAAAGGTTCCAAAATCACCACTTCTTTATCCAGATCCAGCTGGTCAACGATCCAGGTTTCTCCCAGATGCAGATAGATGGCATTCGGATGAGTCATCCAGAGCGCACTTTCCCGATCCACATAGCCGATGCACTCGCCCTGAGCCAGGATCGGCAGCTGATTTGAGGCGTTTCGCAAAGAGACTTCGGCAGCTGGATATTCTCCAGTGATTCCCAGATACTTGTTTCCCAGCTTGCGGATCTTGCCATCTTCCACGAGTATGTCCAGATATGCTTCCAGCTCGGTATAGCTAATGCTCCCAAAGCTATCTCCCTCTTTGAAAGAGAGCTCACTGATTGCACAGCGCAATTGGCTCAGTAGAATCTCGGTATTGTTGGGATCTATCAATGCCTGCTCCGGATTCTTATCCCAAAGATATTCCGGGTGCCGGCAGATGTATTGATCCAAAGGGCTGATTCCTGCCACCAGCATCGAGAGTGCAGTATTTGCTTTACGTCCGGCGCGACCAGCTTCCTGACGCACTGCGGAGATGCTGCCAGGATAGCCATTAATCACTGCCACATCCAGTGCGCCGATATCTATGCCGAGCTCCAGAGCATTGGTGGAGATGATGAGGCGGAGTATTCCCTCGCGCAGATCTTTCTCGATTTGTCTGCGCTCTGAGGCCAGATAGCCGCTGCGATATGAGGAGATCTTGTGCCTCAGCATTTCCGGCATCTGTAAAAGCAGCATCTCAACGCTGCGGCGGGAGACGCTGAATAGGATGCACTGCAGGTCGTAGCTCATGATCAGTTTCGCCAGAGAAGCGCTTTCCATCATGCTGCTGCGGCGAATGCCAAGATCATGATCCACAATCGGAGGATTGATGATCATGTTTGCTCTTTTCCCGTATGGAGAACCGTCTTCACCGATCAAGATCGCGTCCTGATCGATAAGTTCCTGCACGAGTTCCAGGGAGTTTGCCAATGTGGCTGATGTGCAAATATAGACAGGATTGATCCGATACAATTTGCTAATGCGTTGCAAACGACGCAGGACATTGGCAAAGTGTGAACCCAGGACCCCGCGATAGTAGTGAACTTCATCGATCACAATATAGCGCAAGCGCGCAAAGAATGGGGTCCAGAGGCTGTGATTTGGCAGAATCCCCAGATGCAGCATATCCGGGTTTGTAAAAACTATGGAGCTTTGGCGCCTGATTCTACCACGCTCCTGCGAGGCAGTATCGCCATCATAGACCGAGCTTCGGATCTTGTGCCCGGTTTTTACTGCCAGAGCAGAGCAAAGGCCACTAAGCTTTTGGGCTTGATCCTGCGCCAAAGCTTTGGTGGGATAAATCAAGAGAGCACGGGCTTTGGGATCTTTCAGGATAGCATCCAGAATCGGCAGCTGATAGCATAGGCTTTTGCCGCTTGCCACGCCGCTGTTGATTACCACATTCTTGCCTTTACCGATATGCTCTATGGCGCGAGTTTGGTGGCTATACAGCTGATTGATCCCTTCCGCAAAGAGTATGTGAAGTAGATCTTGATGTAAATGAGGCGGGAAATTCGCCTTCTCTGCCGTCCTGGGATCTACTATCTGCACAGAAACAATCGTATCCCGAAAACGTTTTTCACTCTGCAAGTGCTCGATTAAATGCTCCAGTTGACCCATCTATGGTACTACCACTTGTCTAAAAGTATGATGCCTGCCTGCCTGGGATATGCGAACAAAGTAGATCCCGCTTGAAAGCCCAAGATTGATGGCTTCATAGCTTCTGACCCCCTTTGCGGAGCCGAGTTTCTGTCCGCGGAGATTGTAGATACTCAAGTCAAAGGGAGCATCGCTTGAAACTTTAAAATCTTTGCCACTGGGATTTGGGAAGGGCTTGGGAACTGCTGCCACCGGACAATCCAAGCCAACATGCCCGCTATCGGCTATTACCATCAAGTCATCGATGAAGAGGGCAAAAGCATCCAGAGATACGCAGTTTAGGGCCAGATATATATCCTGATTTGCATAGGAAGCCAGCTCGAAACTATAGTCGGTCCACGCCGCTGGAATCCCCAACCAGGGTTCGGTATGCAGCGGGGTAAAAGATTGAGGATCTGCATCTGTCGTCGAGATCATGACCCTGAGACGTTCCAAGCCATAAGCAGCGGTGTAGCTTCTGGCTTTGAAGCTAAAGCTGGCGGAAGTACCCACACGCAGATTGGGCAGGATCAGCCAGTCGTTGTTGGGAGGGGTGACGGCACTTGCAGCCATCAGCATCTTTCCACCTGTGGCTGCTGCTATATCCGTGGCAGGTGGGGTAGTGGCACCAGGGGCAAAGGTCATCCATGCCATAGCGGAGCCCTCGCCGGGAAAATCCAGATGCTCCCACCCCCAAGTCTGCGATCCATCAAGATCCAGATTTTGATAGCCCGGTATCACGCTGCTAAATGGCGTCAATTCTTCAAATCCTTGGTAGAGGATCATATCTTGCCCGGATTCTGGAACAGTAATCTGAACGTGATTTGAATGAGGGGATATGTCTCCGGAGGCATAAGCGGCCTGCACGCTGTATGTATAGGTGTTGCCGGGATGGATGTCGCTGTCCACATAGTTTAGCCCCACCGGTTCATGAATCACCAAACCATCACGATGAAGAAGATAACTACTGGGTTCTCCGCTTTGCGGGGCTTCCCAAAAAAGTCGGATTGCCTGATCATAATAGTTGCCATACAGATTCTGCGGAGCATCTGGATTGACCGCAGATCCCATATGCAGTCTCAGATTGCTGATGTAATACTTAGTGTTAAAAGTGGCAGGTGGATCACCGGGATCGGGATTGACGCTCATGCTCTGAAAGTTCAGCCCTCTCACGTAGCCGGTCTGGCTACAAAAGAAATCGTCGCTGGTAGAGCCCTGACCATCTGTGTTTTCATCCACTGCCAGGATCAAATTGTCGCTACCGTTGTACTGAAAACTTTCCTGTAAAGGGATGCTAAGCCAGCCGACGCCGGGTAGTCCAGACGTGAAATAATTGTAGCTGAGGACGCCGTCATAGACGAGGCTGAGCCCGGAGATCGGCTGCCATGCATCGAGCTCCTGCAATGCGCTGTGCCCCAGATATATCTTCCATTCTTTATTGCCCTGATAAAAGCCCTCGCTCTGCACATTATAATGAAATTCCAGTTGTGTGATCTCTCCGGGCATACCGATCTCAGAAGCATAGTAAAGCTGCTGAGTGTAGCTAAAACGGGCGACCGGCTCGATCGGAAGCCCCTGATGCAGGATATTACCGTTACCGATCGAGATCACGTCTGCACAAAGATGGGACACACAAAATATAAACAATCCTATATAGAGAAATTTTGCCATGGCCTTCTCTCTTGGGGCGTGAAGCTTCCTTGCACCATCAGTTCCTCCGCTGCTGCTCTGCATAATATTTCCTTCTGTCAGTTTGGCCGACAGGAACAATGTTGTCAAGCGAAAAGAGGCGTTACAGCTTCAAGATCCTGCCCTGGCTGCTAAAATCTCGGGTTTGAACCCGGTAAAAGTAGATCCCGGAAGGGCAGCTATTCCCTCGCAGGTCGAGTCCATCCCAAGTGCCAAGTGTGGAATCATGTACTTTCTGTCCTTTGATATTGTAGATAAACAGTCGGGCAGGACGCTTTGGGGTAGGGGAAATCTCAAAATGGCACTTATCCACAAAGGGGTTTGGCATGGCCTTCACGTACACAGGCTCAATCTCAGCAACGGCTTCTTGGGCCGAAACCGCAGGCATGAAGCTTAGCGGCAAAAGACACCAGCTGCGATCAAACACCAACCTCAGATCTCCCTGGATATATTCCCGGGAATTGCCGATGTGGCTCAGATCGAAGCTTAAGATGCCATAGGCTTCGATGGTGAATGGCAGTTCCACAGAGATTGCCCAATCATCTGCGGTAAAACATTCAGGAAAGAGAATGTCTTCAAAGACCAGGGGAGCATCACTAAGATTCATGATGTCTACAGTCCGGGATTCTCCTGCTTCCATTTGAATGCTTTGTGGGAGGCAAAGCACGCTTTCACGGGGGATGATGTCAACTACGGCGCCTTCCACCACTGTGAGATTGTAGGGGAGCGATTCCGGGAGGTTGTACCAACCATTATAGCTCCCACCCCAACCGAAATTCATGTGATACATGCCATCTTCTGGGCGATAGCCATCCACCACCACATTGTGCCCGGCATCCCAGCTGGGGGTTACTACTGCCAGATGGACGGGATAGCCATCTTCCAGATTTTGGATTATGCGGGTATGGAGATCTGCGGCTTGAGGACCCAAAAGTTCAGCCTCCTCAAAGCCAAAGCGCTGGTAAGCGTTATATGCCTGATTCACAGACATGGTGCCTGATACTGAAGAAGAGTAAACCTGCTTAAGGGCAGTGCCTGAAGCAAAGACCAAAGCTGCGCTGAGGCTATCCGAAAGTGAAAGATCCCGGGCAAAAGCGGAATCGATCTGCGAAAGGTATCCATTGAGCTCAGGAAAGGAAGGAAAACCCAGACTCTCATGGTCGTCGTCGATGCTATAGTTTCTGCCGGCATAGCTGTGGTAGTAATCATCGCTGTCATCCAACCGCGTGTTATTGGTGCTCTGCAGATAGTTTAAAATTTGTCCCATCACGATAGCCGGGCATCCTGCCACACTGCGAACGCCACTTTGGGGATCCATCGGGACCATCATGTTCCACGGGTAATTTTGGCTCCAAGAGCTTTGCAAGAGATAATCAGCACGCAGATCATAGCCGAAATCGGAGCCTAGAAAACGCGCCCAGCTTTGCCTGTTTTTACTGTTTATGGACCCGGATGCCAGGCGTTGACTGAGGTCTGCCAAGACCAGATCTTTCAGGATCTGGCTCTGCTCTGTGCCATAGAAACTTGAATCAAGCGAATAGGTAATCAAAGGAGGAAGTTCTTCTGACGCCGAGATCACGATGTAGCCCTTCGGGGACAGATGATAAACATAAGCCAAAGGCTGAGAGCCGATTGTTAACTTTTCAAAAGAAGAGATATACTGTGTTATCTCACTTGTAGTAAGGGATCTTGAAGCCAGATCTCGCGCCCAAGCTTCGGGAATAGCGCTGGCGCCAAGTAGCGTAACTGAGAGGGCGATCACGAAAACCAGTAGTTTCTGCATAAATAACATCTTCTCCATGTTCATTATTGCTGTTAGGGCAAAACAAATTCGAGATCCAGGCTCGATTGTCAAGGAATATTTGCACTATGCAAGCAGACGATGTGATGCTTTTTGTCAACAGCTACTGCCTGGGAATATCCAGAATACACAAGGATTTCATAGTTCACTTGTCCTTTTCTTGAGAACAGCAATATGTCGCCTTAGTCCTGAGGGCTGGTTATAGCTATTCTTTGTTCTTGACATTTGGAGCTGGCAATATCTATGTGCAGAAATTCATAACAATATAAAGGAAGAAAAGATGAAACTAAGAAACTATCTGATTTTAATTACTCTACTCGTGGCAAGCCTCAATCTCGGCGCTTTTGGATATTGGGAGATGACTTTAGAAGAACTACATGTACTAGCTGAAGAAGATGTGGAAGCAATGTATGTATTGGGCATTTATGCAGAGGAAGAAGAAGATTTTGCAGCGGCTGAACAATGGTTTCTAAAGGCAGCAAACCTGGACCACATGATCTCGAACTATGAGTTAGGTGAGATGTACATCAAGGGCATCTTGCCCGGGTCAACCAGGGAAAAGGCCCTTGCCCATTTACATCGTGCAGGAGAATTGGGCTATCTGGATGCATATCAGAGGCTGGGCAGGCTGTATGATGATGGCAAAGTGATTCCACAGGACATCAGTAAGGCGGTTGAATATTACAAATTAGTCGGCGAAGGCTATGCTCACCAGCGCCTGGTTGAGCTCTACAGTGATGGCAAAGTTCCTGGGCAAAGCGATGAAGAATCCTTCTATTGGGCACTGCAGGGCACGGGGAGCTTCCCGGATTTCTACAGCATCACAGTCGCAAATTACTATCATACCGGCTTTGGCGTCGAGAAGAACCTCCCTGAAGCACTTATATGGTACGAAAATGCTGCCCGCTTTGGCATTGTCCATGAAGCTTTGGATTTGGCCACTCTCTGCTATGAAGGCATAGAAGTGGAACAAGACTATAGCGCGGCATACTTCTGGTGTCTGATGGCTGAATATACTGGTGCAAAGGATGATCCTGCCATGAGAATGTTAAAAGCGCAATTAGAACGCGTTCTGGATGAAGAGACTCGCACAGAAACGGGAAAAATACTGGAAGAGTTGCGGGATTACTGGCAATAAATAATGCATTTGAGTTGTCTACATCAGGGCTAAAGATTTGGGAAGTTCTTAAAAAAATCCTGCTCAGCGCATGGGGCTTCCCCATTCCTCTCCCATTACTCGACTACAAAATGAATGGGAAACAAAAGAGCCTGCCCCAAGGATTCCCGGGGCAGGCTATATTTCAGAGCAATTGCTCTTAGTTTGTTATTCCATCAGCATCATCTTGCGGGTTTGCACATAGTCTCCTGCACGCAGGCGATAGAAATACAATCCACTGGAGAGCGGTTTGCCATTTGCATCCATTGCGTTGAAGACGGCGCGATAGCGACCGGATTCTTGCTGTGCATTAACCAGGGTGCGTACCAGCTGACCGCGGACGTTGAAGATATCCAGACGGACATTGGCAGCGTCTTTGATGTCGTAGCTGATCGTGGTTTCCGGGTTAAATGGATTCGGGTAGTTTCCATTGAGGGCAGTGGCGGTCACCGGAATTACTTCATCTTCATTGGAGGAAGTCTCCAAAGTGAAGTTGAGAGTGGTATTCTGGTTTGGTGCCACGGTAACGTCATCGAAGGTCTGGGTTGCAAAGGTTGCGGCAGAGGCAGATACAGAGTATACTCCTGCCGGAAGGTTAAGGCTGTATGCTCCGGCACTGTTTGTAGTGGCAGAGTAGCTTTCTCCTGCACTGACGGTTGCATTTGCGATTCCCTGACCATTGCTTCTACGTACGAAGCCAACAAGGTTTCCGGTTACTACTTCCTTGACCACAGGGTTTGAGAAAGCAGGAACAGATTCCACACCGGCAGTGTAGATGGCTTTGACAGCCCATTTGTAGGTGGCATTAGGCAGAGTAGTCCAGGAGTCATCAGCGATGGTCAAGTTGCTGATGACTTCGTCGGTGATTTCCACCCAGTTGCTTTCGTTGGATTCTTGTCCTGAGACCAGACGCCATACTTTGTAGCCGACCAGGGCTCTATCTTCGATGCGGAAGCTCGGGTTGGAGACGATTGCGCGTCCACCAATGGTATCTGCACGCAGGGCAGGGCTGGTTAGCTGTATAGCTTGATTGGCACGATTGAACTCAGAAGGAGTCGGGCTATTGCCACGAATGCCTGCATCGATATTGCTGCTTGGAATCAAGCTGGCATTGACAGGGCTGAATTCAAGTTGATTCACGAAGTTGCCGATATAGACGTTGTCTATGAACCAGGTGTACCACAATCCATCATTTGAGGGCGGATCTTCGGCATGGAAAGCAAGCTGAAGCTGCTGTCCGCCAAATTGATCCAAGCTCACGGTGATGGGAGTATCGTAGCTGTTCATGCCCGCTGCTTGGGCTGCGCCATCCCAGAGTATCTGCCATGTGCTTCCGCCATCAGAGCTGCCTTTTACGTAGTAGTGATCACCATTGGGCGAACCCATTTCCAGATGAGTATCGAAGCTCATGAAGGCGTCGGGCGGGCAGTTGAAGGAGGGAGTCAGGAGCCATTCACTTTGATGTGAGTAATCCCACCACAGACCGGCTTGTTTGGTGCCATCTGTGGGGCTAACGGTTCCGGTTCCGGTGATAGTGATGCTGCCAAAACTGCACCAGGTGGGCAATACGCCCAAAGGATTGGCTTCACCAGTGTTGGTAATCACTTGATCCCAATCCTGAGGCGGGAATGCAGTAGCTTCAAAGCTCTCGGTGATCTCGATTGCATTGGGATCAGGAGCATTCCAGCTGACATTGATGGCATCAAAGCTGTCGTTGACTTCTGCGACCACGCTGTTTGGAGCGTAAGCAATCTCAGAGAGGGTGATGTTGCCCATATCGTAATCTGTATCGACCACGGTGATTGTGCCATTGGTGCTGGTGTATCCAGCTGCTGAGATGGTATAAGCATAGCTATGGCCTGCGAACACGAGGTCATGGCTAAAGCTGCCATCGGCAGAGCTGGTGATGCTGTAATTCGCATAACCGGTAAGGACGATATTGGCTCCGGCGATTCCGGCTCCGGTATCGCTGGCGAGCACGGTCCCACTCACTGTTACTTGCGGCATCAGCTGCATGTTTACATCCACCACCTCAGTTTCATCTTCCTCGAGAGTGATATCCACACTCTGAGAGATGTAGGTGTAGCGGGTGAAGCTTACAGTGTAGTCACCAGGCAGAACGTTTGCGATATTGAATTCGCCGTTGGCATTGGTGAGTGTGTTGTAGCGGTTACCCACGCTTACTTCCACGCCTTCCAGAGGAGCGTCATCGGCACCAGTGACAGTACCGGTGATGTGGCCTACGCCACCAGGAATCACTGCGAAGGTGGTCATCGGGAATTGACCGGATACAGTTCCACCAGTTGGATTAGCAGGATCGTAGTCAGTTGAATCATTTTGCATTTTACGGCTACGGTTTGTTCCAATGGTCTGAGCCAGGAAGTTGTCACTTGAGCTGTAGTAAACAGCATCCAAAGGACGTTGGATCATCATGGCGAGGTTACCGCCATCCAGGAACATAAATGGTTCAGCGAAGTTGATATCGATCGTATTTTGACCGGAGGGGAAATCTACGTTGCCGTCAAAGACGAGGGTAAGATCTGTGGAAGGAATCCAGTCTTCAGAGAGGTCTGTCTGGGTGGTGCTACCAAGCCAGATCTTAATCGGCATATTAGGCAGGTCAGTTGTAAAACTGTTGTAGAATTTGAGTCCGGTAATCATCCCGATGAAGTTGTTCATCTCATCTGCTGTGTAGATGGTTTCAAACAGGGATGCTTTGTAGAAGAAATCGATCGGCACACGGGCATTCTGACTGCCGTCACCGATTGTGATATCGTTGACACCATTTCCGGTAAAGACAATGGTGTGAGTGTCACGAGTATTGTTGGAGCGGGTGCCTGCATCGATGCTGCTGCGAGTATTTGCAGAGTTTCTGATACCAGTGATCTGATGGCGGGTGCCCTGATCGTCGGTGATGGTGACGGTGGCTTCTTCTGCGCCTAGCATGGATGGTGCGAAAGAGACTCCAAAGTAAATATCTTCTTCATTTGCCAGTGAAACGGGCATTGCAGGAACGCCGAGCAGACTCATGGAGCCGCCGCCGGAAATACTGATATCTGTGATACCCAAGGTGCCGCCACCGATGTTTGTGATGGTCACGCCCTTGATTGTATCTCCACCGATGTTTACATCGCCAAAGTTCCACTCGGTGGGGTCAATCGCGATTTCGGGAGTGCCGCTGATGGCGAAGTCTTGCACGCTTTCTTCGTCTACTACGATGGTCACAGTATGGCTTACAGGCTCGTAACCGGGCTTGGAAGCGGTGACTGTGTGGGTACCAATCGGAGCATACGGGAATTCGTAGTCGCCGTTGGCATTGGTAGTGGTTGTAAACACGGTGTCTTCGATCTCGATGAGGACGTTGTTGATGGGGTTGCCGTTTTCGGTAACTGTACCGGTGAGGCTACCCATATCCTCTACGTTCAGATAGAAGCGAGTGTTTGAGCGGTTGCTGGCGATAGATCCAGTGGTGGCAGTATCTGCCGCGACACTATCGCTTTGGTAGCGCAGGGAGCTCACATAGTCTGTTGCAGTATAGTACACTCCGGCATTTTGGGTGTAGTTTCCGGGGATGAGATCAGTGAGTATGTCCACGATCACGTTTGAAGCGCCATCCCAAAGGAAAGGAGTATCAAAGACGTGCAAGTTCCAGCCGACTTCCGGGAGGAAGTTGTCATAGTGCCAGACCTGAGTGTAGTCACCGGGTTCAAAGGTGGTGGTAAGCTCAGTCTGATCTGTGGTCTTCATGCGAATGCGGTAGTTTGGCATGGGAGAGCAGTTGTTTAGAGTCTGCACGTTGAATGCCATCGCATAGACCATTCCGGGCACCATGCCGTTTGCAGTGAGATCTGCAGCGGTGTAGAGGAATTGCTGACGGAAGTTTTTGTAGAAAGTTCCGTAAGGCGTAGGTACTCCGGAGGTGCCGGTCACGTCTGTTCCATTGCCGATTTCCGCGATGAAGACATCGGCGGCGGTGACGTTTACGTTCATGCTGTTGGTCGTGTCGTTATCGGGGTTTACATCGCCATCAAGGACTACTTTGCCATAAAGGCTGTGAAGTCCTTCTTCGGTAGGAGTCCAGCTCAGAGTGACCTGAACTGATTCGCCCGCTTCGACGCTGGGACCGCTCACGGAATCAATCTCATTGTCGTCTCCGTCAAAGAGCTTAACCAGATAGTCGTCTTGAGTGGCGGTGCCGTTGTTGAACACGGTCACAAAATAGTCTTGCTCAGAGTCTACCGGAGGAGTGGTGGGTCCGCTGATCGCTATAGCAGCGAGATCGTTTGGTGCAATCAGCTCGAGTGTGACATCGTCCAGGTAGATGGTGCGGTAGGTACCGCCCAATCCGTGACGGGCAGCGATGAACTGTCCGGCTGGATCATGACCGGTGAGATTTACCACATACTCATTCCAGTTTGCATCGATGGCGATTTCTTCAGCCAACTCAAAAGTGCTCGCATCAGCGGGATCGGACATTGTGCCGATCTCCAGGGGATAGAGCACTGAGCTACCTTTTGCCATAAGTCTAATACGAACGGAACTGAGGTCAATATCTTCACTGATGTACGGAGAGATCAGATAAAGCTCAGCATTGGCATCGGCAGAGTTTGCCATCTGCACACAATTTGGAGCACTGAAAGGAGAGGTAGTGCTGGTTCTCAGATATGCCGAAGTAGAGCTGCTGCTGAAGATAGTGCTCCAGCCCAGAGGGAATTCCGGAACTTCTGCAGTATCCCAATCTTCCATGGCAGGAAGAGTGTAGATTGTGGCATCCAGACCGTTTCCGCTCAGAGCCACAGTGTGGGTTTCGCGGGTGATGTCATCAATGATGGTGACAGTTGCATTGTGGTCGCCTTCACTTTGAGGATCATAAGTGACGGTGAAGACAAAGCTGCTGCCAGTGCCCAAAGAGGCAGGTAGATCATCGCTTAGCGAAATCGAGAAATGATCCGTGGTGGAAAGGCTTACGGAATTGATTCCCAATTGGCCGCCTCCAACGTTGATCACACTGAATTGTTGTGCTGCAGTCGAACCCAGAAGCACAGTGCCAAAATCCTTTTCTGTGGGATTGATAGCAAACATCGGGTCGTCACTAAGCGGAGCCATGATGAATGTGGTCTTGGGGAAGGTTCCCGAAAGGGTTCCGGCAGATGAAGGTGCCATCGGGTCGTAGGTAGTGCTATCACTTTGCAGCTTACGCGCACGGTTTGTGCCTACTGTTTGAGCATCAAAGTCGTCGCTGCTGCTGTAATATTGGGCATCCATTGGACGCAAGGCATAGAGCACCAGGTTTCCACCGGTATAGTTATATGGAACCTGCAGCGGGACCGTGATCGTGTTTTCACCCGAAGGGAAGTTCAAAGAGCCATCAAAAACTTCTGTGAGAGTGGTGGGATCAATCCAGCCATCGGCAAGATCTTCCTGATCGGTTGTACCAAGCCACAGAGTAACTGGCATATTCTGCAGATCGGTCGTGAAGTTGTTGTAGAAACTCACGGCGGTGATGTTTCCGAAGGTACCAATCTCGTTCTGATAATAAAGGGTCTGAAACAGGCTGTGCTTGTAGAAGAATTCCCATGGCACACCCTGCATGTTTCCGCCCTCACCGATGGTCACTGTCATGATGCCTTCGGGTTGGACAGATATGGAAAGCGGGGCTGTTTCGTCATTTGCGGGATTACCGTCAGAAGCAAGCACGACTTTGCCGAAGATCTCGGCTGTACCCTCAGTGGAGGGAGTCCAGGCAAGCTGAACTTCAGCGCTTTCATCAGCATCAAGTGTGGGTCCATTCACAGAGGCAAGCTCGGTGGTGCCACTCATCAGTTTTACTTGGTAGCTGTTTTGGAGAGCGGTGCCGTTGTTGTGAACTGTCACAGTATAGTTTGTATTCATGCCCACGCTGGGAGTAGTGTTTCCAGAGATGCCAATTGCGGCCATGTCGTTTGGCATGATTTCTTCAAAGGTCACATCGTCGATGTAGATGGTGCGGTATGTGGCACCCAAGCCATGACGGAAGGCGATGTATTGCCCGGCAGCGGTGTGCCCAGCAAGACTGGCTGCATATTCATTCCAGTTTGCAGTGATATCAAGAGTCTGAGCGACTTCAAAAGTGCTTGCATCCTGAGGGTCGGACATTGTGCCGATCTCAAGAGGATACAGGGTAGTCGAGCCCTTACCCATGAATTTCACGCGAATGCTGGACATGTCGACGGCATCATCGATGATCGGAGAGACCAAGACCAATTCAGCTGATGCATCGGCAGAGTTTGCCATCTGCACACAGTTGGGAGCACTGAAAGGAGAAGTGGCGCTGGTTCTGAGGTAAGCAGTAGTAGAAGTGCTATTCAGAATAGCAGTCCACCCCAAAGCAAGATTTGGGGTTGTCACGCTATCCCAAGTCTCGGTTACAGGCAGGGTAGTAATTGTGGCATCCAAACCATGGCCGGAAAGCGGGACTGAGTGCACCACGCGAGCAAGATTATCGGTGATGCTGATCGTGGCGCTGTGATCTCCCTCGGAGGCAGGTTCATAGATTGCAGAAAAAGTAATGTATTCGCCCACGCCAAGATCTGCCGGCAAAGTCGGAACTTCGGTCAGGCTGAAGTGATCACTGGCAGGGAGGTTGATGCTGCTGATAGTGAGTGTGCCGATTCCGGAGTTTTGCACGCGGAATTGCTGTTCGGCAGTGTAACCCAGGAGTACATTACCAAAATCCTTCTCAGAGGGGGTCACCCAAAACTGAGGAGAAGTGGGAGTGGGGCGGATTGTGACGTTATCGACCATGAGGTCGTTGTCTCCACCGGAAGCGGTGGATTCGCCGTAGAACGCGAAATATCTGGTTCCGCTCACATCGGTGAGGTGAATGGTTACTCCTTCACCGGTATGAGGAATCTCGTTGAAAACAAAGTCCGAACCCGTATTGTTCCATTCTCTGAGCAGCACGGGGTTGCTCATGTCAGGAGAACTGCTCATGGCTACGATGAATCTATCATCTTGTTGAGCAGTGGGATCAAGGATCGGCTCTGCATAGTTCCAGCGAGTCAGGCAGAGGTCAAAATTGAGCTCATAGCCATCCGCCGGGATGTCTATCGCCGGCGTTACCAGCCAGCCATAACGCGCAGTGCCATAGATATTGATCTTGGCAGCGTTATTGTCATCCACAATGTTCAACCAATCATCACGATACCATTGAGTGGTAGTTCCGGTATG
>Ga0334901_1002688_pt1 | contig 14683 bp, 13 predicted proteins | sample GraSluR3_MG_3_FD_207216 | JGI IMG/M metagenome (GOLD analysis project Ga0334901, IMG submission 207216) | Sludge microbial communities from methane-producing bioreactor in Wageningen University, Netherlands - Granular Sludge_15_08-R3 | ecosystem: Engineered > Bioreactor > Anaerobic >...
TGCCTTTCGTGAGAATTCCCTATCTGGTTGTTATTACTCTGTACATTTCGTTATTGCTCATAGCATCGTTAGGGATTTCACTGAGACCCGGAAAGTCAGCTCTTCTGTTGCCTGCGTTTATTGGATTCATTGTTCTCCATATAGCGTATGGTCTAGGATCGTTGAAGGGGCTTTTGCAAAGGATGTTCGCTAATGGATAGTGCAAAGGCACTATCGCTTATCACGAAAATAGAGGAAGAGCGCGGCGATTCATGCGCAGAACTGCAAATTGATGAGATTCCCCTTTGGAATGTGGTGAGGACAAGTCTGTATTCCCACCTAACGGGGGATTTTAGCTCTCGGTACGCTAATTTGAAGAGTCTAAGAATGCTCTCAATGATGACTTCGTCATTGTTGAATTTTAGGCTTCCCAAGGAAAACAAGATTCTGGCGATATCTGCGAACACGACCAGAAGGGAATTTGAAGGATCAGAGTTTGATATATATATCGACTGGATCGGAAGATTGACTCGGTACAGCTATTCGATTATCGAGATACCAAATGTCTCTGTCCCTAATCCAAGGAAGAACGTATTTACGAAGCAGAGAATATCAGGCATGAATCTCCTTACAAAGAGCCTAATCAAGGCTGGAGGTCACCAAAAACGTACGGATGCTATTCTCAGCAGTATAGGAAGCCTTATAGGAGGCTTTCTGGATTCATTAGCAGCTGAGAGGTTTATTGCAAGCATTCGCAAAGTGATACCAAGATATATCGCACTGGTTTCTTTGATGAAAGATCTTCTGGATAGGCTCACTCCGAAACTAATACTAGAGGTCTGCTCGTACAATCTTTCTTCAAGAGCGTTAACTTACGCGGCAAAACTTCGTGAAATCCCAGTTGTAGAGATCCAGCACGGAATAATAAACAGATTTCATGCTGGATATATATATAAACATGAAGTAATCAGAAGCGACACTCCAGATGAGATGCTTGTGTATGGTGAGGCATTTAGAGAGGTTCTTATCAGTGAAAGCGTTCTTTTCAGACCGGAAAACATACATGTGGTGGGCAATTATTATATCGAGTCAGTTAGGAACGGCCCTGCAATTCTTGAAGTGCAGGGCATCAAAGATGATTCAAAAGGTAGGCAAGTGGCTCTGATCACTACACAACCAATCTACGAAGCGAAGGCTTATGCCGAAGCCGTGGCTTCGCTGAGTAAAAAGGGTTATTTCGTAATAATTAAGCCACACCCTAGTGAGCAGAAGAATAAGTACGCGGCCCTTCGGAATAAGAATGTCATAGTATCCACATTCTCAGTTTTTGAATTGCTTAAGATAGCAGATATTCACTTGACCATCTCTTCAACATGTGCACTAGATGCTCTTCAGTACTCTGTACCAACCGTTGTTCTGAGATTCGAAGACCACCAGAAGCATCTTGAAGCTTTGAAGGGTTTTTCGGGTGTTGTTTTCCAAGAAAGATCCGTTGGCGAAGCAATTGATAAGTGCACTAGCGAGAATCTGACTTTTGTTGATGACAGATTCATGGTCAATGATTCTGGATCTAGATTGGTAAGCGTTTTGGACAAGTTGCTTGAAGGCTAGTCGGAGTAGTTCATAAATTGCGTGGCAGAAGTAGGGAAACACTCATTCCTATGTTGATTAGATGAACAATTAGGGGAGAATCTACTGTGAGAGTACTTATTGGGCCTGGAATGGCCCCCGTTAACCAGGGCGGTCAGTTCGCTGGTGGAGCAGCAATGGCGACGTATGAGATAGCAAGATCACTTTCTGACTTAGGCCATGAAGTATACTTGGCGACACTTCATGATTTTACAGGGAGTTCGGAGAAAACTCTACATATTTTGCCGAGAAGAAAACTGTGGGAACTATTCAAAGCCTCGCCAAGGATAGCATGGAAACTTATCAAAGGTGAAAGAAATGTAGCAAAGTATTACGATCACCCTTCGTTACTAGAAGAAGCAAGGTTTCTGGGTGTAAGGCTTTACTGGAAAAAGCTAATAGATCGAATCAAGCCAGACATGATAAGCATACACGGCAATAATCTGGATCGCTTACCAATGATTCTCTCGGCCGTGGAATCATGTATTCCGTTTGCCTTCACTTCCCATGGTATATCGGAAGAGGAGGAAGTAAGATATGATCTTAAAGTCTTTCTCAAAGATTTCTTTGGATTTCTCAAGAGTAACGAAATACCCGTGATCTCTGTGAGTTCAGGCCTTAGAAGTAAAATTATAGATGACATTGGCTATAAAAGCGAACTCTGCACGGTTATAGGAAACGGGATTTCCCACGAATTCCTGAATAGGGCGTCTGAAATTCGAGAAAAGCTCATCACGGTGGGCAGCTTGATAAAGAGAAAGAATCATATCAAAGTGCTTGAAGCAATGAAACATCTCTCCGAAAACTACGAATATGTGATTGTTGGAGACGGACCTGAAAGGGATAATTTACACGATTTCGTGCACGCAAATGGACTGGCCAAAAGAATCCATTTCACGGGTAGACTGCTGGGAGACGAACTTATCGAAGCATACAGCGAATGCGATTTATTTGTTCTCACATCCATCTCAGAAGCTTTCGGCCTCGTATTTCTTGAGGCGCTCGCTTGCGGACTTCCAGTCGTTACTATGAAAGATCTTGAAGGAGTGAGGGACATCTATCATCCAGATTGCTTTGAACTTGTCGAGAAATACGACTCAGTAGAACTAGCAGAAGCAATCGAGAAATCTGCAGAAAAGATTGGAAAAGAGCAAATGATGGAATATGTAAGGCAGTTTTCATGGGAGAGAGTTGGAACTCAATATGATAAAACTTTTACAGATCTTGCCGCTCACAATCATGGTTGAAGACTCGACGGCTTAGCATCTTATTGACAGTCTTCGTTAGGAGTAATGATGTCATGAATAACTCATTGTTGTATTTCACAATCCTCAACGAAGAGTCGAAATCCCTGGGATTTCTCAAGAAAGTCAGGTCTCAGTGTATAGCATTCGAAAAGCTTGGTCATTCGGTATTTCTAGGAATCCTTAGAAATACCGAGTTTGTCATATACAGAGTTGTCAATTCGGAGTTTGAAAAAGAATCCTGTTTTCACTTTGGCAGCAGAATGGCATCTATTACGAATAGGGCAAGCATACTCAAGAGGGTCAAGAATCAGCAGGTTCTTTCGAAAATCATGCGCTTCACACAGGAATGGTGCGAGAAGAAGGAAATCGATGCAGTATATATAAGAAGATTTGCTCTTTCTCATTTGGTCATAAGATTCTTAAGAGCTCTTTCTCAGCAGAGCAAGATTGTCTGGGAGTATCCTACCTTTCCTTGGACAAGCGAATACAGGCACTCCCATAGTTTGTTTAGGAGTATTGTAGAGAGAAGTTTTGCGTCACTTATGGAGAGACATGTCGATCTTATTGTTGGAGTGTCAGGGGTAACTAACTTTGAAAGGAAGGGAGTTCTTCTGACTACCAATGGTGTTGGTGTCGATGAATTGTCTGTTAGAAAGCCCCCTTATCTGCACAGAACTGTAGAGCTCCTTGGACTTGGGAAAATCACGAGCTATCATGGATACGATCGAATTATCAAGGGAATTGCTGACTACAAAGGTGAGTACAAAGTAGTATTTAACATCGCCGGTGACGGAAATGAAATCGAGAACCTGCGTAAGTTGGTGCATAGCTTGAATGTCGATGAAAGTGTCAAGTTTCATGGTGTCGTTGATGGGAAGAAACTTGATGATTTGTTTGACAAGTCCCACATAGGCGTTGGCTCGCTTGCCTTACATAAGATTGGAGGACAGTATCCTTCGCCGTTGAAACACAGAGAGTTCTGCGCGAGAGGCTTACCGTTTGTACACGCAACTGATGACCCCGATTTCACTGGCCTCGAACCATATGTGAAGAAAGTCGAGCATGGTGAAGACCCTATTGATATCGATGAACTGGTTACGATGGCGATAGAGATCTACAATGGACGAGAAGATGGTAGAAGACTCTTGAGGGACCACGCTGTGAAGGAGCTAGATTGGGCTGTTAAGATGAAGCCTATTTCTGATTTCATTCTTGAAGCTTCTCATGATAGTGTGAAGAGAACTCGTAGTTAGCTTCTTCAAAGCGTCAACGATCCTCCTGAAGATAACTGCACAAGAGATACTCGAACTCTATAGTTAGCAGCGAGCGAATGAGAGCAGCAGATAAGTACCACAAAAGAATAAGAGCGGAGGAGACGTATTGTTTGATGGAACAAAGAGGAAAATGATGGAAAGGATTCTCTGGTTTCCAGAGTCTACTAGTCCGACCTTTGATGATCCAGGGAAATTCCATTCCGAGGAAGTGAAAATCGATTGGCCTGACAAGATTAAGAGACCTTTTGTAGGACTGACTCAAGACTGCAATGCTGTTCCCTACTGGACAAAGTACGCGTCCTTCTTGGAGAAGAATGGATTTCCTTATTCCATTTATGAATATCGCAGATCTGACTGGATTGAGAGGGCTTCGAAATTCGATTTGATAATCTGGTCGCCAAAAGACGGTCCCTTTCAAATGGAGGATATCAAGAGGAAAATCTACATACTTGAGAATAAACTTGGCAAAGTCTGCTTCCCAGATTATGATACTTTGCTGCTTTGTGACGACAAAGCATACTCCACATATATTTTGTCTATCAACAATCTTCCTGTTATTGAGACCTTCATCTCGAATGACTACAATGAAAGCAAGACAATGGCCGATAACCTAAGTTATCCATTGGTTTCAAAAGGATCTTTCGGAGCAGGTTCTAAAGAAGTTTCCTCAGTTGCAAACGCCTCAGAAGCGAAGAGAATTATCCGGCAAGTATTCTCTGTCTACGGAAAGCGAACGCATCTGAAGTACGTTAGGCAGAAGAACTTAGTCTATTTCCAGCGATTTGTGGATAGCGATAGAGTAGATACAAGGGTGAATATCATCGGGAACATGATCTTTGGATATTATCGGAAGCCCAAAGGCAATGACTTCAGAGCTTCCGGGAGTGGAATTGTGATAAAAGAAGACTTGCCTATCGAGGCAATTAGAATCGCCCTAGAAACCTATAGTAAGATTGGAAAGGCAATGCTTGGAGTTGATATGCTCAAGGATAGGAGCGGGAAGTACTGGATAAGTGAGATTAGCCCGTTTATATATGTTAGAACTCCAGAGCAGCTCAAAGTGAATGGTATCCCCGGTACATACTCTCTGCAAGATGATGGAACTTTGCTCTTTGAAAAGGGTCTTTTTTGGCCTCAGCAACTTGCTCTGAAAGTTTTCTTTGAGCAGAACTATCTTTCTTCCGTTGAAGAATGGAAAGCGAAGTATCTTGAACCGGGCTTGTCCAAACAATGCTTAAGGAAATCCACGTGACAAAAGGCGAATTCTTAAGGATAGCTGAAGATATTTTCTGGAGGATCTGGATGCTTCCTATAAGTCTCGCTGTAGTGGGCGTTACCCTTTATGCTCAGTTGAGCCTTGAACTCAGGCGAAAATGAAATCATGAAGTCGCAAATGCCTTTGTTGAGAAAACGAGTTGTGTAACCGGGGCTGAACTGCTTACGAAACCGCCTTATTCAGTTTGCATCCAATACGGGGTCATAACAGATTTCTGGCGATTCTCAATTAGCTTAGAAGAGGATCTCAATTAGTTATCTATAATCCATCTCGGCATTATAATGGAATATCGGAGAAGTGTTGCATTTCAATTGGCTTTAGTGAAGGTGAAGAGAATGTTTACTGGTAAGAAAATCCTGATAATCGGTGGCACGGGAACTGTTGGAAAGACTTTGTTCTACAGCTTGCTCAAGAAAAACCCGGAAGTCATCCGGCTCTTTTCGAGAGACGAGCACAAGCAGTTCATTATGGAGAACGAGCTTGGAATAATAGAAAGTGACGATAGCGGGCACGAGATACCCAGCACAGCAAACACTCGTTTCTTCATAGGAGATGTCCGCGACAAAGAGAGGGTTCAGCGTGCCATGGAGGGTATAGACATCGTTTTCAACGTCGCGGCAATGAAACATGTTCCTGCCTGCGAATATAATCCCTTTGAAGCTGTTAAGACTAACGTCCTCGGCGTTCAGAATGTTATTGAAGCTGCTCTCAAGAATGAAGTGAAGACAGTAGTCTATACCAGCACAGATAAAGCGGCTTCTCCAACCAATACAATGGGCGCGACGAAGCTTCTAGCAGAGAGACTAATGAGTGCTGCACAGTTTTCCAGAGGGACCTCTCGAACGAAATTTGTTTCGGTCAGATTCGGAAACATCTTGATGAGTCGTGGCAGTGTACTTCCGTTGTTTGTCGCGCAGGCAAAAAGGAAGGCAGCGTTGACCCTTACGGAGCCGGAAATGACTCGCTTCGTTATGAGCAAGGAAAGAGGGGTAGAGTTGATTCTTAAGGCAGCGACAGAATCTCTTGGTGGAGAGATATTTGTTCTGAAGATGCCGGTTGTCAGAATGGGAGATGTTGCGAAAAGTGTTATGGAGTACTTCGATTATGACTTGTTGAAGGTTATCGGTAAGCGACCCGGTGAGAAGATGTACGAGGAACTTATGACCGAAGAAGAGAGCATGAGAGCTTTGGAGCTTGAAGATATGTTTGCGGTACTGCCATTTTTTGGAGAAAGAGATGACTATACCGACCACTACAAAGATAAGGCGCAACCAGCCACTATTGGCATATATTCATCCGAAAATGAGCCAATACTTAATTATGGTCAAGTGAAAGAGATTGTATGGGAAATAATGGACAGAGAAGGGGTGAAGTAGTGAAAGCTCTTGTAACGGGCGGAGCGGGATTCATAGGCCGCTGGTTGATAAAGCGATTACTAGACGAAGGAAATTCCGTATTTGCTGTTGATGATTTCTCAAACGGAAGAAGAGAGAACATATCAGAGTTTTCCCAAAGTACTGGATTCCATTTCTTGGAAGGCGATATAAGAAATGAGAAGATTCTGAAGAAGCTTTTTGAAGAGAAATACGATATCGTGTATCACTTGGCTGCCGAAATCAATGTACAAAATTCAATAGATAACCCTGTTCAGACTATTGAAAGAGACATTATTGGCACTTTCAATATTCTTGAGCATTGCAGGCAACAGAAGACGAGAGTCGTATTCATGTCAACCTGCATGGTCTATGATCGCAGTTATGACGAATCAGGAATAACTGAAGAGCATCCCACTAAACCCGCATCACCATACGCAGCGGCTAAGCTCAGCGGCGAAGCGCTTACACTTTCGTACTATTACTCATATGGTTTGCCAACGACCGTCATCAGGCCGTTCAACACATATGGACCTTTCCAGAAGACGAATGGGGAAGGTGGAGTTGTGGCGATGTTTATCAGACAAGCTCTTAAGGGCGAACCGTTAAGAATCTATGGTGACGGAACACAGACAAGAGATTTGTTATACGTGGAAGATTGCGTAGATTTTATAATAAGGGCAGGAAACAACGACCTTGCTCTTGGCCAAATAATAAACGCGGGAACGGGAAACGATGTCGCAATAAATGATCTCGCTTTACTGATTACAGGAACTTCTAAGCTAATTAAGCACGTTCCACATATTCATCCCCAAGCGGAGATCATGAAACTGAAGTGCAACTCAACGAAAGCCAAAGAACTACTAGATTGGGAGCCAAGACTCTCACTTGAGAAAGGCATTGAAAAGACGAAAAAATGGATAGAAAGCAATCCAGAATTATAGGGGGCAAATAGTGAATAATATCCCTTACGGCAGGCAATGGATAGATGAAGACGATATTTCAGCCGTGGCAAAGGTCCTTCAAAGTGACTGGCTCACTCAAGGACCGGATATCGAGGAATTCGAAAGGGAGATTGCTGAGTATGTTGGCGCAAAGTATGCTGTCGCTTTCAGTTCGGGAACTTCCGCACTCCACGGGGCAATGTTTGCTGCCGGAATTGGACCTGGAGATGAGATAATTACCTCTCCGATAACCTTTGTAGCCACTTCGAATTCGGCAATCTATTTGGGGGCCAGGCCAAGATTTGTGGACATCGACCTCAAAACATATTGCATCGATACCGCAAAGATCGAAGAAGCGATAACGCCAAATACTAAAGTTATTGCACCTGTGGATCTTGCAGGTTATCCAGTAAACATCGAGACTATCATGGAAATTGCTAGAAGGCATAACGTAGTTGTAGTTGAAGATTCAGCTCACGCTCTTGGAGCGAAAAGGAATGGCAAGATGGTTGGAACAGAAGCGGACATGTCTCTGTTCAGCTTTCATCCGGTGAAACATATTACCACTGGAGAGGGCGGAGCTATAACGACCGACAATGAGGAATTCTATAAGAAAATGAAGATCTTTGTTACTCATGGAATAACAAAAGATCCGGCTCTCCTGCAAAGAAACGATGGACCATGGTACTACGAAATGCAGGAACTTGGATTCAACTACAGACTTACTGACTTCCAGTGCGCTCTTGGCCTTTCGCAGCTGAAGAAAATCGAAGGTTTCCTGGATAGAAGAAACGAAATAGCTTCCATGTACGACGAAGCTTTCAAAGATGTTAAAGGGCTTGTGATTCCTCCAAAACCTGAGCAATATAGTTCGAGGCACGCATATCATCTTTACCCTATTCTACTAACAAGAACAGATCGAAAAGAAGCCTATATAAAACTCAGAGAAAAGGGGATATTTGCCCAGGTACATTACATTCCTGTTCACTTGCAGCCGTACTATAGAAATAACTATGGCTTCAAAAAAGGTGGCTATCCAAATGCGGAGTATTACTATGAACATGAACTCTCTATACCCATGTATCCGAAAATGAAGAACGAAGAAGTGAACTACGTAATACAGTCCATAAAGAGTCTGACAAAGTGAGGTGATCTTTGTGGAATTCAAGATAGGAGATCGTTTTGTAGGTGATGAACATCCAGTATTTATTGTGGCCGAGATGTCGTGCAACCATCTGCAGAAGTACGATTATGCAGTTGAGATTATAACGAAGGCCAAAGATGCGGGCGCAGATGCCATTAAACTTCAGACATACACTCCTGACACCATGACGATAGACTGCAATAACGAATATTTCTGGCTGGATGATACCATCTGGGAGGGGAAGAATCTGTACCAGCTGTACAAGGAAGCATACACTCCGTGGGAATGGCAGCCAAAACTCAAAAAGATTGCAGAAGAGGAAGGGCTAATCTTCTTTTCAACTCCATTTGACAGGACTTCGGTTGACTTCCTTGAAGGGCTAGATGTTCCTGTTCATAAGGTAGCTTCGTACGAGATAACGGATATTCCACTCATAGACTATATTGCTCAGAAGGGAAAACCTATAATATTCTCAATTGGAATGGCCACGTTGGCGGATATTGAATTGGCTTTGTCAACAATAAGGAAGCACGAGAACAACAACATTGCGGTTTTGAAGTGTGTTAGCGCTTATCCCACTCCGATAGAAGAGACTAACTTGAAGACAATCGAAAACATTAGAGAGACTTTCGGTGTCGTTCCTGGCTTATCCGATCACACAAATACGATCACTGCAGCCGTTCTTTCAGTTGCGCTTGGAGCAAAGATCATCGAAAAACATCTGACTCTTGATAGAAATCTGGGCGGACCAGATGCACCATTTTCTCTCGAACCAGATGAATTCGAAACAATGGTGAATGCTGTTAGAGAAGCCGAAAAGGCAATAGGTAAAACGACATATGAACTGAGCAAGAAACAGCAGAGAAGTCGTCTTATGGCAAGATCGCTCTTTGTAGTGAAAAACATAAAAATGGGAGAAATATTCACAGAAGAAAATGTGAAATCCATAAGACCCGGATATGGATTGCATCCAAAGCACTTGCCGGAAATCCTCGGGAAAAGAGCTGTTATTGATACGGAATATGGAACACCGTTAAGCTGGAGCTTAGTAAGTAAAGAATTAGAGTAGAATACATATCTCCGGAAGCTATGGTAATTTCCAATCAGAAGGGGGTTCCTGAATGATTCTAGAAGAGGGAGATGTACTTCTTCGTCCGCTAAGTATAAAGGATACAGATTTCTTGCTTGGTATAAGAAATGATCTTGAATTCGCCGACGAATTCTTTTCCGATCCTCCCACCTATGACTTCGCTCATAATAGTTGGCTGCAATCTGCCGCGAAGAATAACATAGAATTGATAATAGAGTTCAAATCTGAAAGAGCCGGGCAAATAAGATTGACTGACATTGACTACAGACATCAGAAAGCTCAATTCGGGATAATGATAGCAAGAAGCTTTCAGGGAAAGGGAATCGCATTTGATTCCAGTAGGATCTTCTTTGAATACGTATTCAGAAATCTGCCTATTAACAAAATATACCTAGAGCTGTTTGCCAACAACTCGCCTGCGATGAGGCTGTATGAAAAACTGGGGTTTGTTGAAGAAGGTCGTTTTAGGCAGGAGTACTATAAGCGCGGAGAATTCATGGATACTATTAGAATGTCTATCCTGAGAGAAGAATGGGGAAGAACAAGATAAAAACTATTCTGTTTAAGACTGCTGCGAGCAGTAGTATAGGTTTCGGTCATCTATTCAGATGTCTCTCTCTTGCAACAGCACTGAAGCAGTGTGGTGTTAGCAGTGTCTTTCTTGCTAATGCGGAAGCAAAAAGCAAGATTGCCGAATACGGACTTGATTTTGTATGCTCAGAAACCTTTGATTACAACGACTTAGAGAAAATCAAGACTATTGAACCTGAAGTTGTGGTTTTTGATTCATATCTTGCCGACTTAAGCTATATTGAAGAATTGGCAAGAAAGCATTTACTCGTTCATTTCGATGACAACAACGATGTTTATCCCGAAGTGATCGCTGATATTCTTATTAACGGAAATATTCACGCCAAAGACTTGCACTATATCCGCAAGAAGAATGGAACGAGGTTCTTGCTAGGCCCAAAATACCTAGTGATGAAAAGCGAATACTGGAATCTAGAAAGCTCAGATCTGAGTGAGAAGGGTTTGCTTATTACTACTGGCGGAGCAGATTTCTTCGATCTTATGCCAAAATTCCTGGAGGCTTTAGGGAAATTGCCTCTGAAAAAGAGAGTTATCGTTGGTCCGGGCTTTTTGGAAAGCCAAATTAGGAAGTTGGGGATGTTATCTGAGAGTCTTGAAGATTGCGAACTGATTCATAGACCTTCAAGCCTGAAAGAGCATATTGCTCAGGCCTCAATTGTTGTTTCTGCCTCCGGCTCAACGACATATGAAATACTCACAATGAATCGTGTGCCGGTAATCTTCACTCTCGCAGATAACCAGAGACTGATAGCCGAGAAGCTTGAAAGCTTTGGAATAACAAATCTTGGATGGTATGAGAATATTGATTTTGAAAAGCTTCCGGAATTGATTCTGCAGGAAATAAGCATTAAGGATTCCAAGGAGAAGCGACTGTCACCATTGTTCTCACAGTTTGACGGAAAAGGTGCTCTGAGAACTGCTAAGGCGATAGTCGATGAGGTGAATAAGAGATGATAGTAGCAATTATTCAAGCAAGACTCGGTTCAACGAGAACGCCGGGCAAAACAATGAAGTTGATTGCTGATAAGCCCCTTCTTGAGTATTCAGTCGAAAGAGCAAAACAGGCAAGATACGTCGACAAAGTGATCGTTGCAACCACTACATCTGATAAGGATAATTTGATCTCAGAATGGTGCAAGGAGAAGGGAATTGCTTCTTTCAGAGGAAGTGAAGATGATGTTCTAGACAGATACTTCCAGACTGCTTCATATTTCAAAGCGGATATAATAGTGAGAATCACTTCAGATTGTCCATTTGTCGATCCGCAGATCATTGATTTGCTGATTCTAACCCTTAAAGTGTTTGGTGCAGACTACGCCTCTAATCGTATAAAGAAAAGGACTTGGCCTCATGGCCTAGATACTGAAATATTCACATATGAAGCTCTTAATAATGCATGGAAAGATGCAAGAGAAGAAAGAGAAAGAGAGCACGTTACACCATATATAATAGGACACCCTGAGCTATTCAAACTCATTGAGGTGCCTCTGGAAGAAGATTTATCAAGGTACAGGCTCACTGTTGATTATCCCGAGGATTTGGAATTCACGAGAATCATAGTTGAGAAATATAATGCCAACAAAATGAACTGGCGCGAAATCATAGATTTTCTAAAGAAGTATCCGGAGCTGGTAGAAATAAATGCATCTAGGCTAGATTCAAGATTATAAACATTCATTCAGAAACGCAGTCAGATCTGCTTCTCGTTATTCATACGAAGATTAAGTCAACGAATTTCACGAAATCACTTTGGTCTTTTACATAGAAGCTATCTGATGTCTTCTACCAGAATCTGCTAAGGTGCCATTATCAATTATCAATAGAATCTAAGCCAAAAAAGGTGATCTATGTTCGCTACGCATCCTGATAGTGATTCTCTATCAGTGACTCATACAGCTTTAGCAATTTGTCGTAAACTATGTCTGAGCCGAATCTCTCTACTGCAGATTGTCTTATAAAATACTGATCCCAAGTCTTTGTAAGGGCCTCCAACAAGCAATCAGCGTATTCCTTAGGATCCCTTGAAGAGACAATAAAACCATTATGCCCATCTAAGACAATGTCTTCGCTACCGAAATTTCGAGTCGCCACCACAGGTAAGCCAGTTAGCATTCCTTCAACTTGGCTGATTCCAAAGCTTTCCGCTATACTAGGGAATGCGAACAAATCACCGCAAGAAAGGTAGGATTGAATTTTGTGGTTGTCAATTCTTCCCAGAAACCCAACTATTTCTTGAACCCCGAGTTGATTTGAAAGATGTCGGAGAGAGTTTTCTTCTGGCCCTTCACCTATGATCCATACCTTGAGTTCAGGAATCTGCTTCTTCAGGATTGCTATCGAATTAATTAGAAGCTCGTGGCCTTTCTTTTTGTGCAAAGATGCAATGTTTATGATTACTTTCTTATTATTGACTCCCTTTTCAGAACGAACTTTTGCACGTTCAATCTCTGAGGGAATTCGAAAAGTCTTCTCATCGACATAGTTTTGCAAGTACATGATCTTTTCGTAAGGAATCTCCCATTTGTAAAGGTCAATGATATCTATCGAGTTTGGTCTAGTTACCATGTCACTAGCGACTAGGGCTTCCATGCACCTGTTTGGGTCTTTTACAATGAGGTCTTCAAACCACCAATGGTTTTCATGAAGAGTTACCAAATAAGGGCAATCGAACCTTGAAGACAATTCCTTACCTAAAGGCGCGTTATTTGAAAAGTGGCAGTGAATAATGTCTGGTCTCAAGCTGTACCGGTTTTGAAGCGTTGAGAAAACACTGTCAAAATACCTTTCCTGTAGTAACGATGGGAGTTTTCCAAGTCCCTTCTGGGATCTTATGATAAGCCTTTCCTCACGCACCTGCACGTCGTGGTTGAAGTAAGCAAGCATGTACTCAGCTGCGTCAAGAACTCTACTGTCAAGCCCTCTAGATCTTTGCATTTCCACTAATTTCTTTACAAAGATACAAGCGACTGGATTACCTTCTGTAGGATATTTCCCTGCAGCAACATGCAATACGTTCATTTAGCATCTCTCCTACATTCTGCAATTCAAAAGCGTATTTCAAGTAGATACCAAATCTGCAAAATGATTTGGCACAAATACCTTATCTATTGATAGCACATTTCGATAAAAAAAAGCAACGACAAACATTCAGGTTGAAATCATTGTCAACAGGATTATTCAAGAAACGTTGTCCCTCAGTCCCTCAACTAATGGCTTTATGTTTCATTAAGCAGACGAAGTTACTATCCTAGATTTTCCAGATGTTGGAAAACACATATTGTGGAGAATACTGCATTCAGTACAATGGACTGATTTAGATCACTAAGTGAAGTATTACGGCGGCATGAATAAGAGATATGAACACAATAGACTAATTCTGTATTCCTTTGCTGAATCGCTTATAGCTTAGTAGACACAGTTCTTATTGTCAACTCAAAAACCACAAACCCTTCTTGCCAAACGTGCGCAGCAACCCGTTCTGAAGTGCTTATACTTATCAATCACTTCGAGCCAATTGTTGATTAGATTCTACAGTTTAGGTGCCTCAAAGATATGTTCTCAGAAGGGAAAGCAGAAGACTCTATGAAATACTGGATGGAGTAGAAATGAGATGTGAAATAAAAGAAAAGCTCCAAGTAAGAAAGCAGAAAACTCTTTCTCTCCACAGATGAATCAAGAGCTTCAATACTTCTTTCACAGTAGCATCAGTAAATAGTCATCTGGGAGCAACTAAGAACTAGAAGCCGCGATCACTATAGGCCATCAAATGTGAATAGTCATTATGATGACCTTGCATAACGTTTCGGAGATCTATGTTCTAAATTTGCACGGCTATCTTCTATTCTCAAAACTATCTTCAGGAGATTCTTCGTCCCAGGTGTACCCAACAGCTGTGACATCAGTTACCTCGGTCGAATACGTTCCAGACGGTGCGTTGACAACGGTAAATTTGGCAACACCCGCCGTGTCTGTCGTGATTGTCCCAGTGTAGTATGGCGAGCTGCCTTCGTTAAGATAGACTTCTATAGAAACGCTTGCGCTAGCTACAGCTGGATTGAGCTGCACAGAAACGTACATATGCTTGGCATTTCTGCTCAATAAATAACTTATACTTGACACCGTTATAGTATCGGGTT